>Ga0070734_10000341_pt1 | contig 107528 bp, 96 predicted proteins | sample Coa_R1_8_FD_66444 | JGI IMG/M metagenome (GOLD analysis project Ga0070734, IMG submission 66444) | Surface soil microbial communities from Centralia Pennsylvania, which are recovering from an underground coalmine fire - Coalmine... | ecosystem: Environmental > Terrestrial > Soil > Unclassified...
TCCGAGACCGCTGTGGAAGCGGCCCAGCAGAAAGCCTTTCGCGAAGGAGAAGTCGCCGGCCGCGCCCAGGCGCAGGCTGAATTGCGGGGCGTGCTGGAACAACTGACGCGCGCGGCCCGGGAATTGGCTGCGCTGCGTCCCCGATTGCGCGAGCAGGCCGAGGATGATCTTATCCGTCTGGCGGTAGCCATCGCACGGCGCGTGGTGCGACGGGAACTCACGGTCGATCCGCAGACCATCACAGGCCTGGTGAAAGCAGCCCTCGAACAACTGGCGGCGGGAGAGACCGCGTGCCTGCGGGTCCATCCCGAGCATGAGACGATGGTGCGCAGGCTCCTGGCCGAGGGCGGCCGCAGTTCCATAACCGTCGCGGCAGACCCCGGGCTCGAGCGCGGCGCGGCGCTTTTTGAGACGGCACGGGGCAACCTGGACGCTTCGGCAGACCGGCAACTGGCCGAGATCGAGCACGGACTCACCGACGGGTTGCGCAGGCACGCATGACGAGCGACCGCATCGACCTGAGTCCTTACCTGCGGCGCGTCCCGGCGATGAACGCGCTGGAACGTTCGGGGAAAATTGTCGGGCTAGTGGGACTGCTGATCGAGTCTCGCGGGCCCGCAGTAGGGATTGGAGACTTCTGTGAAGTCCGGACCGCGGATGGGCGGAGCGTGCGCACACAAGTGATCGGATTTCGCGACGGAAATCTTCTCTCCATGCCGCTCGAGGAAACAGAAGGCATGCAGCTTGGAGATCGCATCGTCGCGCGATCGGAAGACGCCCGAGTGGCCGTCGGCCCGGCTTTGCTCGGCCGGGTGCTGGACGGCTTCGGCAGGCCGATGGATGGTGGCAAGCCTATCGATGCCGCCGGCTGCTACGGTCTGTACGGCCCTCCGCCCAACGCTCTCGAGCGCGAGCACATCACCGCGCCGTTGGAGACCGGCATCCGCGCCATCGACAGCCTGCTTCCCTGCGGCAAGGGACAGAGAGTGGGCATTTTCGGAGGCAGTGGTGTGGGAAAAAGCACGCTTCTGGCCTCGATGTCACGCAATCACTCAGCCGACGTCACCGTGATCGGAATGATTGGAGAGCGCAACCGCGAGGTACGGGCCTTTCTCGAGCAGGAATTGGGTGACGAGGCGCGACGTCGCGCGGTGGTGGTGACGGCTACCTCTGACCGTCCGGCGCCGCTGCGGGTACGCGCCTGCTTCGTGTCGCTCGCGGTGGCCGAGTATTTCCGAGACCAGGGAGCAAACGTGCTGCTCGTGCTCGATTCGGTCACGCGGTTGGCGATGGCCCAGAGGGAAATCGGCCTGGCCGCCGGCGAGCCGCCCAGCCAAAAAGGTTACACGCCCTCGGTGTTTCATCTGCTACCCAAGGTCTTTGAGCGAGCCGGCAATTTCGCGCGCGGCTCCATCACGGGATTCTTCACGGTGCTGGTGGAAGGCGACGATTTCAACGAGCCTATTTGCGACGCCGTCCGCGGGATTCTGGACGGACACATCGTGCTTTCGCGGCGCCTGGGCGACGCGGGGCACTATCCGGCCATCGATATCCTGCAATCCGTCAGCCGGCTCACCTCGCGAGTCGCCAGCCCGCAGCAGCAGGAAGCGGCGAGGAAGGTGCGGGAAGCACTCGCGACCTACCAGCAGGCCGAAGACCTGATCCAGCTTGGAGCCTACGTCGCAGGCACCAACCCGCGGCTCGATGCCAGCATTCGGGTGCGTGAGGGATTGCTCGAGTTCCTCCGCCAGGATGCTCACCTGCGCGTGCCGCGCGAAGACACGGTCTCGCGCCTTAATGAACTTGCGGCCGCGCTCGCCTGACCTGCATGCAAAACTTCGCTTTCCGCCTCGATCGTATCCTGCGCTGGCGTCAGGAGCAGTTCGAGGCCGAAGAGGCGCGGCTAGGCACCATTCTTGCCGAGCGCGAACGCATGGAAACCGCCCGGAACAAACTGCGGAAAGCGCGGGATGGAGCCGTCGACGATCTTTTAACCGCGGGCCCGATGGACGGCCTGGAGTTGGCAGCGCTGGGCGGCTTCCGCGCACGCCTGGAAAAAGAACTCGAAACCAGTTCGCGGCAACTGCAGGAGGTCGGAAGGCGCCTGGCTGCGCAAAAGACGCGTGTGGTGGATGCGCAGCGCCGCGTGCGGCTTCTCGAAAAGCTACGGCGCCGCAAGTTGGACGAGTGGCAGACAACACTGGACCGCGAACAACAAAACTTTGCGGGCGAGGCCTTCCTCGCGCGCTGGAACCCCGGAAGCCGCAGCGCAAAGACCCATTGAGCTAATGCTTTTCCGCGCGCCGTCCGATCAAGAGTTACAGGAGAGCTTGGATGTCTGTGGACGTACTGATCGTAGACGATTCTGCCGCTATACGAAAGATTCTGCAACGAGTTTTGGCACAGGCCAATCTGGGTGTGGGCAAAATTTTCGAAGCTGCGGACGGCCGCGAAGCTCTCGACGCGGTCAGACAACAGCCCGTGGGATTGATCCTTTCCGATATCAACATGCCGAACCTGGATGGGCTCCAGTTTCTCGGCGAGCTTCGGTCACATGATCAGTGGAAGCATGTTCCGGTGCTCATGATCAGCACTGAGGGCAGCCAGACCAAGGTGATGGAAGCCGTCCAGCTAGGGGCGCAGGGGTTCGTCCGTAAACCATTTACCGCGGATCAGATTAAAGAAAAACTGGCAGGAATCCTCTAGTCCCGGAATCACCCAGGAGCCGCTAATGCAACAGGAGCTGGACACAGGAAAGATGGTCAACGCAATCCGGCGTGCTACTGGAGATGTTTTTTCCACAATGTTGGGGATGGAGATCACAAACCTGGAGCCGTTCCGTCAACCCTGCCGGCCGGAACCGTCAGATGGGGTGATCGGACTGATTGGCTTGACCGGGCAATGGACGGGAACGGGTGGCATCACGTGCTCGGCAGAACTCGCGTGTAAACTCTCAGGATGCTTCCTCATGTCCGAGTTCGCCGCGGTGGATCAAGTCGTGCTGGACGTCATGGGCGAGATCACAAACATGATCATAGGGAACTTCAAGAACGCCATGGAGGAAGATGCCGGAAGCATGGGAATGAGCATACCCATGGTGGTTTTTGGGCATAATTTCACGGCAGGGACGACACATGGTGCGGATTGGGTGGTGGTTCCTTTCGCGTGCGACGGGGAGCGCCTGGAAGTGCGGGCGTGCTTATCCCGTCAGCCGGACAGGCCTATCCGCCGAAGACTCGTGGGCTCAGGAACTGATGAAAACAGCCGCCAGTAGGAGAAACGCATGCCGAAACAATTAGATCTGGAAATAATGGCCAGGGCCGTTCGCGTTGCGACCGAGGAAGTTTTTTCCACGATGCTGGGTATCGAGGTCGCAGCCGGTGAACCGTATTGGCGGCCGAGCAAGCCGGAGCCGACCAACGGCGTCGTGGCGCTGATCGGGCTGACCGGCAAGTGGGTCGGAACGGGGTGCATCTGCTGCTCAGGAGATTTTGCGCGTAAAATTTCCGGCCAATTACTGATGTCGGAATTCGCTTCAATCGATCAGGAAGTGCTGGATGCCATGGGAGAAGTCGCCAATATGATTGTGGGTAATTTCAAGAATGCGTTAGAAGGCGAAATCGGGCCGGTGGACATGAGCATTCCGGTGGTAGTCTTCGGCCACAATTTCACGGCAACCAGCATTCATCGCGCAGACTGGCTGGTCGTGCCATTCGACTGCGGCGGTGAAAGCCTGGTCGTCAAGGCTTGCCTGACACCGCAAGTGGAGCAATACCATCGGCGATCGAGCGACATCCACGCGCCGCTGTCGCAAGTCGTTGTATAGGGAGCGCGGTCCCCCACCCCAGCTGAGTTTGAACACCCTCCGGTGTAGCCCTGATATAATGCGAATAGATGGTAGTTGACACCGCCCGCCTTAGTGGGCTGTTTACGGTTGCAGCTTTCCCCTTTTCCCCTTCTTCGCCTTTGCTCGTCATCAACCGGCTGGCTTTCGGGCTGTACGGCAACCCATGCGTAAGTTGAAGTATCCGGATACTCCCTAATGAAAGTTAGCGTTCCCATAGTCCGCGGAATCGAGAGCCTGTTCGGCACGCGTGACGAAAACATCCGGCTGCTCGAGTCGGGACTGCAAGTCAGTACGCACCTGGTCGACAGCTCGCTCGAAATCGAGGGGGACCCGGCCAATGTTTCCCGGGCTGAAAGCATTCTCGAAGATTATGCGGCGCTGGTGCGCGAGGGTCACGTTTTTAACAACGGTGATTTGAACAGCTATCTGCGCGTCTGCACCGCGGATCCGGAAGTGAGCCTGCGCGCCCTGGTGTCGAGCGGCCGGCAAAGAACATTTGGCAAGAAATTGCTGGCGCCCAAGACGGTTAATCAGCGTCGCTATATGGAAGCGATCGAGCGGAACGATCTGGTGTTCGGTGTGGGACCGGCGGGAACCGGGAAAACCTACCTTGCCGTAGCCATGGGGGTTTCAGCACTGCTGGCCAAGCGAGTGTCCCGGATTATTCTGACGCGACCGGCGGTCGAGGCAGGGGAACGGCTGGGATTTTTGCCCGGAACTCTGCAGGAGAAAGTAGACCCGTATCTGCGGCCGTTGTACGACGCACTCTACGACATGCTGGATGCCGACAAGGTGGAGAAGCTGTTGGAGCGCTCGGTCATTGAGGTTGCACCCATTGCTTTCATGCGCGGCCGCACGCTGAACGAGAGTTTCATCATACTCGATGAAGCCCAGAATTCAACTGCCGAGCAGATGAAGATGGTGCTGACGCGTCAGGGAGCCAATTCGAAGATGGTAGTGAATGGCGACGTCACGCAGATGGACCTTCCGCCCGGCAAACGTAGTGGCCTGCTGGACGCCCTGGAAGTGCTCAAGGGAGTAGCCGGTATCAGCTTCGTCAGCTTTGACGAGCGGGACGTGGTACGGCACAGCCTGGTGCAGCGCATTGTCAAAGCCTACGAGAAATACAACGAGTTGGTGGGCGCGGGGCGGCAAATGAGTCTCCGGCTCTCCGGAGAAACTGCGGAAGCGCCCGGCGAGGGAACCGTGGACAATGGAAGCACGGCCGATCTCCCCATTGCCTGAGCTTCGCCCATGCCCGATTCCGAGCCATTGGTGTTGTTTCGCCGCTGTACTGGGCTTGACCGGTGTGCCATCGAGGCCTTTGCCCGGAAGCTGCAAAAGCTCTTAGGGCGCGGCCGGGAATTCCGATGCCTGATCGCCGGTGATACCACCTTGTGTCAACTCAATTACAAATTCCTGGGCAAGAACTACCCAACGGATGTGCTCTCCTTTCCGGCAGAACCGGGGAACCGGGAATGGGGCGAAGTGGCGATATCGGCTGCTCGGGCGCGATCACAGGCGCGGCGATTCGGCCATTCGGTAGAACAGGAAATCGCAATCCTGATGTTGCATGGTGTCCTGCATTTGCGGGGCATGGACCACGAGCGAGACCACGGGGCCATGGCGCAGGCTGAGGGGCGCTGGCGGAAAAAGCTCGGACTTCCTTCCGGACTGATCGAACGGGTGCGTGCATGAACTACGCCTTGTTTGCCGGGACGCTTCTCGCGATAGGGTTGCTGGCAGTCAGCAGCGCGGTGCAGCTTCTATATCTTGAAAGTCTGCGGCTGCGCACGCGAGATCTGCCGTCATTGGAATTTTTCAAAAACTCGATCGAAGAGAAAATCGGGTTGGACACCGATGCCGGCGCCCTCACCTTCTCTCTGGTGAAGCACACGATTTTGGCGCTGCTGGGTGTGGTGGTGCTGGCAAATCTCCTCACGGGCCCCCCCGTCTGGCAGAACGTCCTCGAAGCTTGCGCCACATCCGTTGCTCTGATGCTGGCGGCGGCTTATGCGCTTCCCCAGGTTCTGTACCGGCGGACGGGAGGGAAGTGGCTCGTGCCGCTGGTGCCGCTGCTGCGGGCATTCGCGATCTCGATGAAGCCGGTGGCGGCGACGTTCAGCTTCTTTTACTCGCTCATCGAGGCCGGTGACCAACACAAGCGGACGGAAGAACCGGCAACGCCGGCCGAGAATATCGAGGCGTTGATCGACGCGGGCGCTGAGGAAGGGCTTATTGAGGAAGAGGATCGAAAGCTCATCCAGTCCGTAGTCGAGTTCGGAGATAAAATCGTGCGTGAGGTTATGACTCCTCGCCCAAACATCGTCGCGATCGGGGCGGACGCGACACTCGAAGAACTTCGCCAGCTTGTGATTAACGAGCAGTACTCGCGCATTCCGGTTTTCGAAGGTTCCATCGATCAGATCATTGGCTTCGTTCACGTTCGCGACATGTTTGAACTGGATGAGCCGGAACGGTCGCGGCGAATTGTGCGCGAGCTGACGCGTCCGATGCGTTTTGTGCCGGAGAGCAAGCCCGTACACGACCTGATGCGTGAAATGCAGCAGAACGGTGCGCACATGGTTACCGTAGTGGACGAATATGGAAATACGGCCGGACTCGCCACCATGGAGGACCTGGTGGAAGTGATTCTTGGCGAGATTCGCGACGAGCACGAGCCGGATTCCGACGTCACCGAGGATGGCGAAGGCGGCTACATCGTCTCGGGAAACTTCGATCTGGCGCGACTGGAGGAAATGCTGGAGTTCCGTCCGCAGGACGAAATTGAATCGACCACGGTGGGCGGCCTGGTGACGGAGTGGCTGGGCCGCGTACCGCCGGCGGGCGAATTCGTGGAGCGTGACGGAATCCGGATCGACGTACTGGCGAGCGACGAGCGGCGCGTGGAGAAGGTGCGCGCACGCAAGACGCAGGCGGTATCGGCTTGACCGCGGCCGATCAGCCGCCATCTGCTGACTTTCGCTCCGGATTTGTGTCCATTCTGGGACGGCCGAACGTGGGCAAATCCACGCTTCTGAACGCGCTGGTCGGCTCGAAGGTATCAATTGTTGCAGACAAGCCGCAGACCACCCGCACGAGTATACAAGCCGTCGCAACTACGGAGCGTGCACAGATCGTATTTGCCGACACACCCGGAATTCACCGGGGGGATTCAGCCATCAACAAACGCATGATGGATACGGTGCGCGCGGCGCTGAACGACCGGGATGCGCTCGTCTTTGTAGCAGATGCCGTCCAAGAGGTGACTGCACAAGACATTGAGGCCCTCAGCGTTCTGAAGAAGGTAAAGACTTGTGCAATCCTGGCACTCAACAAGATCGACCTACTCAAGGACCGCTCCAAGCTTCTGGCTCTGTTGGACCGGTACCGCAGCCTGAATGACTTTGTCGAGTACGTTCCAGTTTCCGCCGCAACCGGCGAAGGCGTAAATACGCTCCGCAATCTGATTGTGGCCCGGCTTCCCGCGGGCCCAGCCTACTTTCCCGCGGATCACATCACCGAGCAGCCGGAGCGTTTTTTGGCAGCAGAGCTGGTTCGCGAGAAAATCCTGATGGAGACCCGGCAGGAAGTGCCTCACGCGGTTGCCGTGATGGTGGACAAATGGGAGGAGAAGCCACGCCTGGTACGCCTGTTCGCGACGATTTACGTCGAGAAAGAAGGCCAGAAGAAAATCCTCATTGGCGCCCAGGGCGCCAAACTAAAGCACATCGGCACTCTAGCGCGGCACGATATCGAGCGATTTCTCACGAAGAAAGTATTTCTCAGCCTGCATGTTAAGGTACAACCCGGCTGGCGCGAGAATCCTGCCTTTCTCGACGCGCTCGACTGGCGTACAATGGCCGGTAAAGATGAAGCCTAACCAGATCACGTTCATGGCGCTTTTGATTGCTTTGCTCGCGCCGGGTATGCGGGCCGAACTGACTACAAATCGGATGCGGCCTATGGCGTTCGCCGAAAAGCAACTATCCGATGATTCGATTTACGACAATGTCAAAAGAAGGCTGGCAGAGGACTCCGATGTCAAAGGCGGCGGGCTCGACATAGATGTCAAGCAGGGCGTCGTGACGCTGCGCGGAAAACTCGAAACGCAAAGGCAGATCGATAAGGCCTCCAAGATCGCCAAGAAGGCGAACGGCGTCAAGAAGGTCGTCAACGAGATTCAGCTCTCCGTCAAGCCTTAATGCGGATCACGCGGAGGCAGTTTGGCGCCGCGGCCGTGGGCCTGAGCCTCCCAGCAATGCCGGCGCAGGACGACACCGGGCCGCACATCGAGCGGGTGGCGACTTCTTTCCGTTTCACAGAAGGGCCCGTTTGGTCGCGCGAAGGTTTTCTGTTGTTCAGCGATGTTCCGAATGATCGCATCCTGAAATACGAGCCGGGCGAAAAGCCGACCATTTTTCGCGAGAAATCCAACGGTGCTAACGGCAATGCGTTCGATGCACAGGGGCGTTTGTACACGTGCGAAAGCCGGACGCGCCGCGTAGTGCGTGCCGACAAGAAAGGAGAAGTTCAGGTACTTGCCGAAAAGTGGGAAGGCAAGCGTTTCAATGCGCCGAACGACATCGTGGTGCGCCATGACGGCCACGTCTATTTCACTGATCCTGCTTTCGGCGCCCAGGCGGACACGCGGGAGCTGGATTTCTTTGGCGTATATCACATTACGCCGAAAGGTGAGCTTCGCCTGATTGCCAAACCGGCGGGGCGCCCTAACGGGCTTGCGTTTTCGCCAAACGGTCGCATCCTTTACGTCGCTAATTCCGACGAACATAACATACGAGCCTACGACGTCGATCATACCGGGGATTCTTCGAATGAACGCGTGTTGATCTCAGGCATCGACGGTGTGCCCGACGGCGTTCGCGTCGACGAAAAGGGAAATATTTACGTCGCGGCGAATCGCGTCTGGATTTACGATTCGCAGGGTAAGGCAGTGGACAGCCTGGAGACGTCCGAAACCCCTTCCAACGTCGCCTTCGGTGATGCCGATTTTCGCACGCTCTATATCACGGCGCGCACCAGTGTGTATCGCGCCCGGCGCGAAGTGAAAGGAGCTTTGCAATATTAAAGGCACCCACACGAGGCCGGCGCCGTTACCCGGCTCGCCCCATCCTGGGGGTCGGGGCGATCATTTTGCACCGCAACCGCGTTCTGCTGGTCAAACGCGCGCGGCCGCCGTTACAAGGCTACTGGTCATTGCCCGGTGGCGTGCTGGAAACCGGGGAGTTTCTTGAAGAAGGAGTTCGCCGCGAAGCCCTGGAAGAAACCGGGCTCAGGGTAAAGCCGCTGTGCATCGTGGAGGTCTTCGAGCGTATCATGCGCGACGCCCGGGGCCGCGTGGAATACCACTATGTGCTGGTCGACTATCTGTGCCGGGTCTCAGGAGGCAGCTTGCGGCCGCAGGACGACGTGAGCCGTGCCGACTGGGTATCCCGCCCGGAGCTCTCCCGATACAAGATCACCGAGGGAACGCTGCCCGTGATTTATAAGGCATTCCGCAAGAAATCGTGATGCGAAACACGAGCGCCGGAGTTCTGGAATTCGAGGCCCTTCGTGAACTGGTGGGCCGTTACGTCTTCAGTCCGCTGGGGCGCCGCGAACTCGACAAGGTACAGCCGCACACGGACCGCGAGCGGTTGGAGGCAGATTTGGCCGAGGCGGAGGAAGCGACCGGCTATTTGCGCCTTGCTGCCAAGCCGCAGCCCGCCGCACGCGGCGCGGCCATTCGCATCAATTTCAGCGGCATTCCCGATCTCACGGCACCCGTTCATAAGCTGCGCATCGAGGGGGCGGCGCTCGAACCGAAAGAGATCTCTGATGTCCTCTCGTTTCTGGATCGCGCCGCGGATGCCCGGTCGCTTCTGAACAGCGTCGCCGAGCGTTTTCCCCGTTTGGGCCGCAAGGCGCAGGCGATTGGAGAGTTCCGGTCGCTTCTCAACGATCTGGCTGGCAAAATTGAGCCCGACGGCACCATTCCAGATCATGCCAGTGTTGCGCTCGGACGTCTGCGGCGCGACATAGAAAAGCAGAAAAAATCGATACAGGATTCACTCGAGCGTTTTCTGCGCGCCCATCACGAGGAAGGCGTCCTGCAGGAAGAGTTCGTCGCCATCCGCAACGAGCGTTTCGTGGTTCCGGTTATTGCCGGCCAAAGACGCAAGATAGACGGCGTGATTCATGGCGCAAGTTCCAGCGGCCACACTCTTTTTGTGGAGCCGCTCGAAACCATCGATCTGAATAATGAGCTGGTCCGCCTGTTAGAGGAAGAAATGCGAGAGGTGCATCGCATTCTGCGAGAACTGACCGAGCGCCTGCGCGGCTATTCAGACTCCATTCTCAGCACTTTAGAAACGATGGGAGAACTGGAGCTTATTTTCGCGAAAGCGCGATTTGCCACTGAGTTCGATTGTGTGCGGCCGAGGTTCAGCTCGGAGAATAACCGCCGGCTCACATTGAAAGATGCCCGACATCCGCTGCTCGAGGATGTTCTCCGGCGCCGGCAAAAGCGGGCTGTGCCCGTCAGCCTGCAACTGGACGCGGCCTGCCGCACCTTGCTGATTAGCGGTCCGAACACCGGCGGCAAAACGGTTGCGCTCAAGACTACCGGATTGTTGTCTTTAATGGCGCAAGCAGGCCTGCCGGTGCCGTGCGCCGAAGCCGAGTTTCCAGTTTTCGAACAGGTACTGGCCGACATCGGTGACTACCAGTCCATCGAACAAAGTCTGAGCACATTCTCTGCGCACGTCTCGCATATCCGCGAAATGATCCTGGACGTCACACCGGCATCGCTTGTTCTTTTGGACGAGATCGGCTCAGCCACTGACCCCGAAGAAGGCGGTGCGTTGGGCGTGGCCGTAGTGGACCATTTCCGGGAAGCCGGCGCGTTCACTTTGGCCTCAACGCACCTGGTCGCGCTCAAGATTTACGGGGCCAATACAGCAGGGGTGGTCAACGCTTCCATGGGCTTCGACGAAGAAACGCTCGAGCCGACTTATCAGCTCCATGTGGGGATGCCGGGAAAATCAGCCGGACTGGACATCGCGGCGCGACTGGGAATGCCGGAAGCAGTGATGCGGCGCGCCCGCGAGTCGATGACCGACCGCGAACGCGACATATCGCGTTTTTTAAGCGAACTGCATCAGCGCGTTGAAGAAGCGGCGGAACGTGAACGCCGCCTTGCCGAAATGCAAGCCGAAGTGGCCGCGCGCGAAAAGGAATTGTCGCGGGAATGGGAAAAGCGCGAATCCGCCAAGCTGAAAGAGTTGGAGCGGCGCTGCGAATTGGTCCTCGCAAAGTTTGAATCGACGGCGCAGGACACGCTCGAGCGACTCGCGCAGACCGCCGAGCGCAAAAAAGCCGCCGATCTCGCACAGCGCACCGTGGCAAAAGCGAAGCGCGAGCTGCGCGAGGAATTTGCCACCACCGTACTGGAAACGAAGGACGATGCGCGACAAGGTGAATTGGGGCGGCGGCCGAAAATCGAAGAGGGCGCCCGCGTCCGCTTGCAGGGAGTACGCGAACCAGCAAGAGTGCGGCGCATCCTTGGCCCCGATCGCATCGAGGTGGAGGCCGGCTTCATGAAGATGCAAGTCTCTGTGGACGATGTGATCGAAGTGCTGGCGCCCGCGGAGTCTGGAGCAAAGCTGCCGAAAAATGTGAGCTTCCGTCCGGCGCCGCAATTGAATCCGCTGGTTCAGGAGATCAACGTCATCGGTGAACACGCCGAGGAAGCGGCCGAAAGAGTCGAGAAGTTTCTGGATGCCGCCGTCATGGCGACCGCCAGCCGCGTGCGCATTGTTCACGGGCACGGCATGGGCGTGCTGCGCAGAGCAATCTGGAAGCTTCTCGCCTCCAGCCCTCACGTAGAAAAATATTACGAAGCCCCGCAGCATGAAGGCGGGGCCGGTGCGACCATTGTCGAATTAAAGAGCTGACAGCACCTGACTCGCGTGGCCTTCAGGTTTTACACTGCTGAAGATCTTTTCAATTTTGCCATCGGCACCGATGACGAACGTAGTGCGCGCGATACCTATCACTTTCTTGCCGTACATATTTTTCTCTTTGAGCACGTCATAGGCCTGGGCAGCTTTTTTTTCGACGTCGCAAAGTAATGTAAAGGGCAACTTGTGTTTTTCTTTAAACCGGGCCTGCGCGCGCGGCGTGTCGGGCGAGATACCCAGCACAACCGCCTCTTTCTTGTTGAACTGCTTAATGGCGTCACGAAACTCGTGAGCTTCTACTGTTCAGCCCGGTGTATCTGCACGCGGAAAAAAATACAGCACGACCTTCTGGCCCTTTAGTTTGGAGAGTTGAAAGGGCTCGTCGGCGTCGGTCTGAAGCTTGATTTCAGGAGCTTTGTCGCCTTCTTTAAGCATGGAGGTTGATTTTATCCCAGTTTCTTTCGCAGTAATTCATTCACGAGCGCGGGATTTGCCTGGCCGCGCGAAGCCTTCATCACCTGTCCGACAAAAAATCCCATTACAGTGGTCTTGCCGCCGCGATACTGCTCCAATTGTTTTGGATTGCCGGCGATCACGTCGTCTACTATCTTTTCGAGCGCGCCGGTATCGCTGATCTGCTTGAGACCCTCGCGTTCGATGATAGCGGAAGGCTCCTCGCCGGCAACCGCCATCTTCGCGAAAATTTCCTTTGCGAGCTTTCCGCTGATCTCCCCTTTGTTTTTGAGCGCCAGCAGTTCACCCAGTTGGCGAGCGCTGACCGGGGAACCCGCAATCTCTTTGCCTTCCGCTTTCAAGAGCGCGGCTAAATCGCCCATCACCCAGTTGGCTGCGTCCTTTGCGTCTCCTGAAACTTTTGCCGCCTCTTCGAAAAACTCGCTGACCGTGCGATCCGCCGTCAGCCAGTTGGCATCATATTCCGTCAGCTTGTACTCGTTCATGAAACGCTCGCGCTTTTTCACGGGCAGTTCCGGCATCGTGGCGCGAATGCCCTCGCGCCATTGATCGCTCACACGGAGGGGCACCAAGTCGGGCTCTGGAAAATAGCGGTAATCGTGCGCGGATTCTTTACTGCGCATCCCGATCGTCTCGCCGCTCGCGACGTCGTACAATCGCGTCTCCTGGATTATCCGGCCGCCGGCTTCGATCACACCCACCTGGCGGGCGATTTCATAGTCCAGGGCCATCTTTAGAAATCGAAAGGAATTCAGATTCTTGACTTCGGCCTTTGTGCCGAATTTCTCCGCGCCCTTAATCCGTACCGACACATTGGCATCGCAGCGAAGCTGACCTTTCTCCATGTCGCAGGCGGAGACCTCGACGAACTGCAAGGTCTGTTTCAGTTCGGTGAGAAACGCATAAGCCTCATCCGAGCTGCGCATGTCCGGTTCGGTCACGATTTCGATCAACGGCGTCCCGCAGCGGTTCAGGTCGACGTACGAGTAGCGGTCGGAATCGCGAAATCCTTCATGAATGCTTTTTCCGGCATCGTCTTCCATGTGGACGCGCGTGATACCGATGCGCTTCGCAATGCCCTCCACCACGACATTTAGCCAACCGTGCTCGGCAATCGGTTCATCGTATTGGGATATTTGGTAACCCTTGGGCAAGTCCGGATAGAAGTAGTTCTTCCGCGCAAATCGTGACACCGGCAGGATCGTACAGTTCAGAGCCAGCGCGGCGCGGATCGCCATGTCCACCGCCTCGCGGCTTAGCACGGGCAACGCACCCGGCAGGCCGAGGCACACCGGGCACACGTTGGTATTCGGCGGGGCGCCGAAACCCGTGGGACAGCCGCAAAAAATCTTCGTCGCCGTGGCCAATTGTACGTGCACTTCCAAGCCGATCACCGGCTCGTATTTGGCGATCACCTCAGTCGAGGCGAGTTCCGCTACAGGACCAGACATTGGAACCATTATAAAGAGGTCAGCAGCCGCTGCAGAATTGTATACTGGAGTTTCAAGCCTTGAATTGCGCCTCTTGCAGTCTCTCGCTGAAAAAGATATGAGTTCTGTCGCTCTTGATAGTCATCTTCACAAAGCCATGCGCTTCTACCAGGCTTCTATTGGAAAGAAAGCCGTCATGGCGGTTACCGCCGTAGTCTTGTTCGGATATGTGATCGGACACCTGGCGGGAAATCTTCAGGTTTATCTCGGCGCTGAGCAGATGGATCGTTATGCCGCTTTTCTGCATTCGATGCCAGGCTTGCTCTGGGGTGTGCGGATCCTCCTGTTGATTTGTGTCGTGCTCCATATCACGGCATCGCTTCAGCTCACGGCTTTGAAGCAACAGGCGCGCCCCGTAGGGTACGTCAAAAAGGAAGCAATCGGTTCAAACGTCGCTTCCCGTTCCATGATTTGGAGCGGGGCAATGATCGCGGCGTTCGTCATTTATCACCTCCTGGATCTCACCGCCGGCGTAACGAACACATCGCAGTACCAGGAACTCCACGCCTACGAGAACCTCGTTTACAGCTTCCAGCGCGTTCCCGTTTCGATTTTCTACATCATAGCCATGCTGCTTTTGGGAATGCATCTTTATCACGGCATATGGAGCATGTTTCAGACTCTCGGATTCAGCCATCCGCGCTACACGCCGGTCATTAAACGCGCATCCGCCGTGGTTGCTGTGCTGATTACCGCCGGGTTCGTCTCTATTCCAATTGCCGTGATGACCGGCCTCGTTGGCGAGAATCTCTAATGGAACTCGACGCGAAAACTCCTTCCGGGCCCATCGAGCAGCGCTGGGATCGAGCCAAGTTCGAAATGAAGCTGGTCAATCCGGCCAACAAACGAAAGTACAACATCATCGTGGTTGGAACGGGACTCGCCGGGGGCTCGGCTGCGGCAACGCTGGGTGAACTCGGCTATAACGTGCAGTGCTTCTGTTTTCAGGACAGCCCGCGCCGCGCGCACTCCATCGCCGCACAAGGCGGAATTAATGCGGCAAAGAATTACCAGAACGACGGTGACAGCATCTACCGCCTTTTCTACGACACGGTAAAGGGCGGCGATTTTCGTTCGCGCGAATCGAACGTGTACCGCCTGGCGCAGATCAGCGTGAACATCATCGATCAGTGCGTAGCCCAGGGCGTTCCCTTCGCCCGCGAGTACGGCGGCACCCTGGCCAACCGATCCTTCGGCGGCGCGCAGGTTTCGCGAACGTTTTACGCGCGCGGCCAGACCGGTCAGCAACTGTTGCTCGGCGCTTATCAGGCGCTGGAGCGCCAGATCGCAGCGGGAAAGGTGAAGATGTTTCCGCGCACGGAGATGTTGAGCCTCGTCGTGATCGACGGCAAAGCTCGCGGCATCGTCACGCGCAACCTGATTACCGGCAAGATTGAATCGCATGTGGCTGACGCGGTTGTGCTCGCCAGCGGCGGCTACGGCAACGTCTTTTATCTTTCCACAAACGCGCGCGGCTCCAACTGCACGGCCATTTGGCGCGCCTATAAACACGGCGCGGCTTTTGCGAATCCCTGCTTCACGCAAATCCATCCCACGTGCATTCCGGTTTCGGGCGAGTACCAATCCAAGCTCACCCTGATGAGCGAATCTCTGCGTAACGACGGCCGCATCTGGGTGCCGCTCCAGAAGGGAGACAAGCGATCGCCCGAGCAGATTCCAGACGCAGAGCGCGATTATTATCTCGAACGTCGCTATCCCAGTTTCGGCAATCTGGTTCCGCGCGACGTGGCATCGCGGAACGCGAAAGCGGTTTGTGACGACGGCCGCGGTGTAGGAGAGACCGGACTCGGCGTTTACCTCGATTTCTCCGATGCAAAGCAGCGGCTTGGCGTGGACGGAATCCGGGAGCGCTACGGCAACTTATTCGACATGTACGAGCGCATCACCGGAGAGGATCCTTACAAAGTCCCGATGCGCATCTATCCCGCCATCCATTACACGATGGGCGGCCTTTGGGTCGACTACCAACTGATGAGCACTGTGCCCGGGCTGTTCGTCATTGGAGAAGCGAACTTTTCCGATCACGGCGCTAACCGGCTCGGCGCCAGCGCCCTAATGCAAGGACTTGCGGACGGATACTTCATTCTGCCCTACACAATCGGCAACTATCTGGCGAGCAACAAGCTCGATAAGATTGAGGCCGACTACGCCGAGTTTAAACGCGAAGAGGGCGAAGTGGAAGCCATGACGCAGCGGCTCCTTTCGATCAAAGGCAAACGCACCGTGACCTCGTTTCATCGTGAACTCGGTAAACTCATGTGGGAATATTGCGGCATGTCGCGCAATTCCCAGGGCCTTGAGTTCGCTTTGCAAAAGATCCGCGAATTGCGCGAAGAATTCTGGAGCACCGTGGATGTGCTGGGCGGTGCGCAAGAGTTCAACCAGGCTCTGGAGCACGCGGGACGTGTTGCCGATTTCTTCGAACTCGCCGAGCTCACTTGCCTGGATGCAGCTCACCGTGCCGAATCCTGCGGCGGGCATTTCCGCGAGGAGTATCAAACACCCGACGGTGAAGCCCGGCGCGATGACGAGCGGTATTCCTACGTGGCCGCGTGGGAGTTTCAAGGCCTGGACAATGCCCCGGCACTACACAAAGAGCCCTTGCAGTTTGAATACGTGCACCCCTCGCAACGGAGTTACAAATAACGATGCGCCTCACGCTTCACATCTGGCGGCAGAAAAGCGCGAACGACCCGGGCCGAATGGTCCAGTATGAAGCTCGGAACGTGAATCCCGATATGTCGTTCCTGGAGATGCTCGACGTCCTGAACGAAGAGCTGACCATCAACGGTGACGATCCGATCGCTTTCGACAGCGACTGCCGCGAGGGCATCTGCGGAATGTGCGGCTTCATGATCAACGGCGTGGCTCACGGCCCGCGCCGCGGAACTACGGTCTGCCAGCTCCACATGCGCAAGTTCCGCGACGGGGACGTACTGCACCTGGAGCCTTGGCGCGCGCGCGCGTTTCCTGTCATCAAAGATTTGGCCGTGGATCGAAGCGCTTTTGACCGCATTATCTCCGCGGGCGGCTTCGTGTCCGTCCCCGCAGGCAGTGCGCCCGACGGTAATGCCATTCTCATCCCCAAGCAGAAGGCCGACATCGCGATGGACGCTGCGGCCTGCATTGGCTGCGGCGCGTGCGTCGCGGCTTGTCCCAACGCGTCTGCTTCCTTGTTTACCGGTGCAAAAATCACGCATCTCGGCGTGCTGCCGCAAGGCCAGCCGGAACGCTACGAGCGAGCGCAGCGTATGGTGGCGCAAGCCGCGGCCGAGACCTTTGGAAGCTGCACGAATATCGGCGAATGCGAGGCCGTTTGCCCCAAGGAAATCAAACTCGAGGTTATCGCGCGTATGAACCGGGATTTCCTCAAAGCCAGCTGGACGAACCGCGGTGCTTCCGCTGCCGGCGGCGGAGAATAACCAGGCAGCCCCGTGGATTACTCCTACCAAGATATCTCCAAGATGATCGATCACGCGCTGCTGAGCCCTGCCTTAACGGCCAGCGATCTAGATCAGGGTATTCAGATCGCTTTGGCTTACGACGTCGCCAGCGTTTGCATCGTGCCGTATTATCTGAAACGCTGCGCCGCACAGCTCAATGGCAGCACGGTAAAAGCCAGCACCACGATCGGTTTTCCGCACGGAGGCCATGCCACGGCGACTAAGCTCGCCGAAGCCCGCCAGGCTTTGGCCGACGGCGGCGAAGAGCTTGACATGGTGGTCAACATAAGCAAAGTTGTGAGTGGCGATTGGAGCTACGTTCGCGATGATATTCGCGCTGTTGCGGACACCGCCCACGAGGCGGGCAAGAAGGTCAAGGTGATCTTCGAAAACTGTTATCTCCATGAACCGCACAAGATACGGCTTTGTGAAATATGCGGTGAGCTCGGTGCCGATTGGGTGAAAACGTCCACCGGCTACGGTACCGGTGGCGCAACGCTTGAGGACCTGCAACTCATGCGCAAGCACTCGCCTGCTAACGTCCAGGTGAAAGCTTCCGGCGGCATTCGCGACCTTGATGTGCTGCTGCGCGTCCGGGAAATTGGAGTCACGCGCGTGGGAGCGTCGCGCACAGCGCCGATGCTCGACGACTGCCGCCGTCGTCTCGGCCTGGATGCCATTCAAGTCGCGGCTGGCGCGCGTTCCGCGGGGTACTGACGCCACAGCGCCCTGTGCCATACTAATCCCGATGATGAAATTAGGCTTTGTCACCGCCATTTTGCCCGAGTTATCCCTCGAGGAAGTTGCTGCGTTCGCGAAAGAACATCATTACGACTGCATAGAGGTTATGTGCTGGCCGAAAGGCAAAGCCGAACGGCGCTACGCCGGCGTCACGCACATTGATGTTGTGGGCTTCACGAAGGATCACGCAGCCCGCGTCCGCGAACAGATGGCTCATGCAGGCGTCAGCATCAGCGGTCTCGGCTACTATCCGAATCCGCTCGCTCCCGATAGTGCCGAAGCTCGCGTCTACGTTGAACACATTCGCCACGTCATCCAGGCCGCCCAGTTACTCGGGCTGACCGTGGTGAACACTTTCGTCGGTCGTGACTGGACCAAATCCGTGGATGACAATTGGCCGCGCTTTCTGGAAACCTGGCGGCCGCTCATTCAATTCGCGGAAGACCACGGGGTTAACATCGGCATTGAAAACTGCCCCATGGCCTTCACCAAAGATGAATGGCCCGGCGGTAAGAATCTCGCCACCTCACCCAAGATTTGGCGCCGCATGTTTGCCGATATTCCGAATCCAAATTTTGGGCTGAACTTCGACCCCTCCCATTTCATCTGGCAGCGCATGAACTATTTGAAACCGTTGCGCGAATTTCGCAGCCGGCTCTTCCACGTGCATGCTAAAGACGTGCGGCTCGATCAGGACCGCCTGAATGAGGTCGGCATTATGGCGCACCCCAATGATTTCCATACGCCGAAGATTCCTGGCATGGGCGACGTGAACTGGAGTCGCTTCTTCTCGGTTCTTACCGACACCGGGTACGACGGCGCTGTCTGTGTCGAAGTGGAAGATCGGAGCTTTGAGGGCTCACTCGAAAAGCGCAAGGCTTCCCTTATTCAAAGCGCGCGATACTTAAGGCAGTACATTCCCTGAACAATGTCAAACTACAAACGTCTCGAATCTCAGATCACGGGTTCGGTAAAGTTGCAGCGCCGTCCAGTCGCCGTCGCTTACCGTGCGACCGCCCCCGCAGGTATTGACAAGTTCGCGGGCACGCAGCCGTCCGGATGCAGTTTCTGGCGAATTGCCGCTGAGGGCCGTTCGTTCTACACAGTGCCCGGTGATCACTACAATTGCCCGATCGGAAGCTACACGCATAACATCAACCTGCCGGCCGACCGCTCGCCCGAGCTCGAGGAAGCTTTGGATCTTATGGTCGGCGCCGGCTACATCAGGATGGAAGACATTCCAGGCGTCTTCCGTCTCCCGCAGACGCCGTCCGTGATTCTCTATGCGCCGCTCGGCGATTCGCCCTTCGAGCCGGATGTCGTTCTGTTCTCGGGCCGACCCGCTTCCGTCATGCTGCTGGAGGAAGCTGCGATGCGGGCTGGCGCCGCTGCGCAGTTTCCCATGTTTGGGCGCCCCACGTGTATGGCGCTTCCTGCGGCCCTGTCACAGGGAACGGTCGCCAGTTCCGGATGCATCGGCAACCGCACCTACACGGGCCTGGGCGAGGATGAACTGTACGTCGTGGTTCCTGGCCGCGATCTCGAGCGCGTGGCAGGTGAGGTCGCTACCATAGCGCAAGCCAACGCACAGCTTGCTCAATACCACCAGCAACGCCGCGAAACGCTGACCTCCTGATCAGCGCAGTCCCTGTGACGAGTAGCTAAAATTCTCATCGCCTGTTCGAACCGGTGGTAACGTTGAGGTGATCGGGAGGCGCTGCATGCCAGAAACAACCGTAGCACCGGCCGCGGATCAGGCTAAAAATTTTCGCGAGAGCACCACCACCACCCGGCTCGCATCCCTGGACGCCTTGCGAGGCTTTGATATGTTCTGGATCATTGGCGGCGGTGAGCTGGTGAAAGGACTTGCCAAAGCCTTAAACTCACCGGTTCTCTCCGCGGCGATACTGCCTCAACTGGAGCACGTGCGCTGGCAAGGACTGCATGCATGGGATGTGATCTGGCCGCTGTTTATGTTCGTTGTCGGCGCGTCCATCCCGTTATCCTTGGAGCGAAGGAAAGCCGCCGGCGCGACCAGCCGCACTCTCTTTTTCCACGCTCTGAAGCGTGCTGTGATCTTGTTTGCCATCGGCACAGTAACTCAGGGAAACCTGCTCGCTTGGGATCTTTCCCTGTTCCGGCCATGTTACAGTGTCCTGCACGGAATCGCTGCCGGATATTTGATTGCCGTCGCACTCGTGCTGTCGGTGCGTCCGCGTGCACGACTGGTGATTCTTTGTGCTTTTCTTCTCATTTATTGGGGACTGTTGATGCTCGTTCCGGTTCCCGGCATCGGACCTGGCGTCCTAACCCCGGAGGGCAATTTGGCCACGTTCGTAGATCGAGCAATTCTCGGACCCTTCCATTACGGCGAGAACACATGGTTCCTCAGTTATCTCGGGTTCGCCTCGTCGGTGCTGCTCGGAGTGAGCGCCGGCGAGTGCCTTGCCTCCAATAGAACCTTCAAAGCAAAGATTCTCTGTCTGCTGATGGCGGGCTCCGCATGCATTGCGATTGGCCTTCTCTGGAGTGCTGCATTTCCGATTATCAAGCTTCTGTGGACCAGTTCTTTCGTCCTGGTCTCAGGAGGCATCAGTTTTTTTGCACTTGCCCTCTTTTACGGGATCATCGATGTACTGGGCTATAAGCGGTGGGCTACTTTCTTTATCGTGATCGGTATGAATTCCCTTGCCGTCTACGTTGCGACCATGTTGTTTAATTTCGACTTGATCACGGAGATTTTCATTGGAAAGCTGCTGCCAAGACTCGGGAGCTTTGACCTCCTCGCCCGAGCAACCTGCACTCTTAGCGTGATTTGGGCTCTCTTGCTTTGGATGTATCGCAAGAAATCCTTCATCCGGTTATGAGAGACTACGCCAGCAGCTTCCGCACCACTTCGCCTTCTACGTCCGTCAAACGAAAATCGCGGCCCTGAAAGCGATAGGTCAGGCGCTTGTGATCGAGGCCCATCAAGTGCAGCGCGGTCGCATGCAGGTCGTGCACCGAGACGGGATCTTCGACGATGTTGTAACCGACCTCGTCTGTTTTGCCTATGGTCACCCCCGGCTTGATGCCGCCGCCTGCGAGCCACATGGTAAAAGCACGCGCGTGGTGATCGCGGCCCAGGAACTTCGAACCGCTGCGCGCTTCGTTCATCGGAGTCCGCCCAAATTCCCCGCCCCACACCACCATCGTCGAATCCAGCAGGCCGCGTTGCTTCAGATCGGCCACTAAAGCGGCCGCAGGGCGGTCCGTATCGCGGCATAATCTGGCCAGCTTGTTTACGATGTCTTCGTTGTTGCTGGCTCCATGCGTATCCCAGCCGCGATGGAACAGTTGTACGAAACGCACCCCGCGCTCTACCAGCCTCCGTGCCAGTAGGCAGTTGTTGGCAAACGATGCCGTTCCCGGAGTCGTCCCGTACATCTCATGAATGTGCGCCGGCTCTTTCGAAATGTCCGCCAGCTCCGGTACGCTGGTTTGCATTTTGAACGACATCTCGTATGCGCCAATCCGCGACGCGATCTCCGGATCCCCCACATCCGCCTGGTGCGACGAGTTCAGAAAGCGCAATGCATCTAACGACCGGCGTCGCGTCTCCGGGGTCACACCGTCCGGGTTGGAGAGAAATAGCACGGGATCGCCCGACCGGCGGAACTCAACACCCTGGTAATCCGAAGGAAGAAATCCGCTGCCCCAGCACGAACGCCCGCCGTCCGGCTGATTCTGCCCGGATAGCATTACGACGAACCCCGGCAGGTCTATGTTCTCGCTGCCTATGCCGTACGTCACCCACGCTCCCATACTCGGCCGGCCCGCGATCTGGTGACCGGTGTTCATGAAGATCTGTGCGGGCGCATGGTTGAATTGCGTCGTGTGCAGTGACCGCACAATCGCTACATCATCGGCAATCTTGGCCAGATGCGGCAGAAGAACGGATAGCTCCGCGCCCGACTGCCCGTACTTGGCAAAATGATGCGGCGAGCCCAGCAGTTTGGGAACTCCCTTGATGAACGCAAATCGTTCGCCTTTGATCAAATCTTCCGGGCAGGGCTGGCCATCGAATTTCGTGAGCGCCGCCTTATAGTCGAACAAGTCAAGCTGCGACGGCCCCCCAGCCATGAACAGAAAAATCACGTTCTTACACTTTGCCGGGAAATGCGGCTTCCGCGGCGCCATTGCCGCATCGGCGAACAAACTCGGGTTCAGCAGCGACGTCAGCGCTGCGGCGCCAATGCCAAACCCCGCCTGGCCGAAGAAGTGGCGTCGCGTGGTCTCGAGTAATCTTCTCTGCTCTTCCGTCATGGATTGGTCATTCTTTCGTAATGGTCTCGTCCAAATTCAGCAGAACGTTCGCCACCATCGTCCAGGATGCCGTTTCCATATCGCCACCCACCTTCTTCGCCTCGTCCGCGTGGGCTGTGAATCGGTCCAGTTCGTCTGACTGATATTTGGTTAAATAGTTCACTTCATCCGGCTTGGCGTGACGCCCTGTCGCCAACACATACCCGTAATCGATGCGCGATGCGGCACTCGAACCGCCCTCCTTGGCCAGCCGTGCCGCCATGGCGCGAGCCGCTTCCCAGAACGCTTCGTCATTCAAGAGGTTTAATGCTTGCAACGGCGTGTTCGTACGCGTGCGCCGCACCGTGCAGATCTCCCGGCTGGGCGCATCGAAATTCACCTGCGTCGGATAGGGCGCGCTGCGCCTCGCGAAGGTGTAGATGCCGCGACGATAGCGATCTTCGCCTTTGCTCACTTCGTAAACATCATCGTTGTACGGCATGTCCCAAATTCCCGGTGGCTGAGGCGGAAATACGCTTGGACCGCCGATTTTCGGACTTAGTAACCCGCTCGCAGCCAGCACGGTATCCCGCACAGTTTCCGCAGCCATTCGATAACGCGGACCCCGCGCCAGCAGACGGTTGTATTGATCCCTGGCGAAGAGCTCCGGCGTTACGTTCGACGATTGCCGGTACGCCGTCGACGTCACAATAAGCCGGTCTATGGTCTTCATGCTCCAACCGCGATCCATGAATTCCGTTGCCAGCCAGTCGAGCAACTCCGGGTGCGAGGGCCTTTGCCCTTGCGTCCCAAAATCTTCGCTCGTTTCCACAATCCCATGGCCGAAATACTGCTCCCAGATGCGATTCACGGCCACGCGTGCCGCGAGCGGATTGTCTTTGCTTACCAGCCATCGCGCCAGGCCCAGGCGGTTCGGCATGTCGCTCTCGGCAAGCGGCGGCAGAATCGCCGGCACGTTGGCATAAACCTTATCGCTCTTAGCCGCAAACCCGCCCCGAATCCGAACAAAATCGGACGGCCGGTCGAATCCCGGGCGCTCACCCATCACCAGCGTGCTCGTGATCTCCAGCTTTTCTTTTTCTTCCTGCGCCTGCTTCAGGGCATCTCGCGCCGGTTGCAGAATCGCCGCGGTCGTCAGAAAGTAATCCTGTAGCTTCTGCTGCTCCTCTTCGGTGCGGTTGGTTTTCGCCAGCAACCCGCGCTGCGCATGCCCCACGCTAACGATCATTGCCGGATCGCTAGCCTTGGTCACCGATAGCCGGAAGCTCCCCACACTCTGGCAGCTGAATTCCGATTCCTGCTGCAGAGTCAGCCGTACCTTCGACACACGCACAGGCTTGTCCAGAATAATCACCAGCTGCCGCGGCAGCCGCTTCTCATCGCGCGACGCATCTACCATCCAAACCTGCCCGCGCTTGCTGTCAAGCGATCGCGCCCCTGTATCCGCAGCCAGCTTCTGCACCGCAACCGGAGCCCAGCCCGAACCCTCGGCCGCTTCCACCTTCACCTGAGTGATGTTGAAGTTGCCGTACGCATCGCGCCCCGGACCGCCGCGGGGCAGGCGGGCATCCGGCAATGCTTCAAGCCGGATCGCCGAGGCTTCGCCTTCGGGAAGCGCAAACTCGATCAGATATTCTTCATTGCGCGGCATCTCGCCGCTGGCGAAGATCCGCCCTTCGGATTCCGCCTGGAGCGTCGTACCCGCCGCGCCCGTCATCTTTTCGGGAGTGATGACGCGCCACACCTTCTCGGCATCCAACACCGCGCGTTCCCACGCGCCTTCCTTCGCCTTTAATTCCGGCGTCAGTGTTGTCGTTTCGTCCACCAGCTTTTTGATACGGGCTTCAATTGCTTCTCGCCGCTCCTTCTGCTCCGCCGTCGGCATCTCGAGCACCGGCTCGATGTAATAGGTCGATGTGTCGCCCGTGTTGAGCTGATTCTTCTCCCCGTTGTTGTAGAACGCCATCATGGAGTAGAAGTCGCGTTGCGTGAACGGATCGAATTTGTGGTTGTGGCATTGCGCGCAGCCCAAGGTTGACCCCAGCCACACCGTACCCGTGGTCGCCACCCGGTCCACCTGCACTTCGAAGTACGACTCGTCTTTGTCGACGCCGCCCTCTTCGTTAAACTGCGTGTTGCGATTGAAACCCGTCGCGATCCGCTGTTCTTGCGTGGCATTGGGCAGCATGTCGCCCGCAATTTGCTCGATGGTAAATTCATCGAACGGAAGGTCGCGGTTCAATGCGTCAATCACCCAGTCGCGAAACTTCCAGACGCTGCGGCGGTCGTCCTTTTCGTAGCCGTTCGAATCCGCGTACCGCGCCAGATCCAGCCACGGCCTCGCCCATCGCTCGCCAAAGTGCGGTGACGCCAGCAGCCGGTCCACTTGCCGTTGGTAGGCATCGGACCGCGTGTCATTGAGGAAGGCCGCAATCTCGGCCGGGGTCGGGGGCAGCCCGATCAGGTCCAGTGAGAGCCGCCGCAGCAGCGTTTCCTTTGATGCCTCGGGCGAGTAACTCAGGCCCTCCTGCTCCAAACGCGCCAGCAGAAAATTATCAATCGGATTCCGCACCAGTTCCGTGTGCTTTACCGCCGGAACCGCGGGCTTCACCGGCTTGATATATGCCCAGTGCTTGCCTGCCGCCTGCTCCTCGGGCCATTCGGCGCCCGTGTCAATCCACTGCTTCAGCAGCGCGATTTTGTCGCCTTCAAGCGGCGGGCCGCCAAGCGGCATCCGCGCTCCGCCGCGCCCCTCCACGCGATCTATCAGCCTGCTCTTGGCGCTCGCTCCCGGAGCAATCACACTCATCGCCGCCGCTTTGGTGTCCAGCCGCAGTTTTCCCACAGGCTGCGCCCCGCTGTGGCAGCCGTAACATGACGTTCGTAGGATGGGCTGAATCTGATTTTGGAAGTTGGGGGAATTAGATGCCCCCAGAGCCGAACCCGCCATAAGCAGGCCCGCCAGCGCTGCCGAATATGTCTTCAACTTAATGACGAGTCTATCACTTTGGGGATCCATCCACGGCGGCCTCACCCGCCTATCTGTTCGGTCCGGGACCTATCCGTTCAGATAGTCGACCACTCCCGCACAGAGGGCGCGCCATGGCATTCATCTCTCTGGAAAAGAGCAGGATAGCCATCGAGAAACCAATTGGCATCAGGGTTGCAGCTTTAAAGCGGGAACGCAGGAGAAAGCCGATGAACGTCAAAGCCGCGAAATCTCCCAGGAGAAATGGAATCGAGGCTGCCGTCTGGCAGGATAAGTCTCACCCTGCGCCCACGTTCACAGCCCGCGAACGCTTACATCAGAACATTCTGCGCCTGCAGTCTCTTGAAAAAGAACTATTCACCGATCCACTGAACAAGAACGAATTGTTGACGGCCATCGAACTGGTGGGGTTCAGAATACGTCACCTCGCGTCGCAGATCCAAACCGCGGAACAATTCAGCCGCACGAGTTCTCCTTCGACCGAAGCCCCTTAGGCGCCTCCGGTGCCCCGCGCTCCACGCCGTAAGTCCGCAGCACCTTCTCCAGCGTTACCACCCCCAATAGCTCCCGCAGATTCGCGCGGCTCACAACCGGCAGCACATTCACCCCGGTCGCCCCCATACGTTCCAGCGCCACACTCACCTCGTGGTCCAAATGTAGATGCGGAAACTCCTCGGCGCTGGGCAAACGCCCGGGGAACCTCGGTCCCAGTACATCGGCGACGCGTTGATCCGCTGGCCCGCGTGCCAGAGCATCCTCGAGCCGCTTCCGCCCAATCATCCCCCAAAGACCCGATTCATCGGCAATCGGCCACGCATCCATTTCGCTTGCTCCCAGTTCATCCGCCGTCGCGCGCAGCAGCGCGTTCGGGTGCAACACAATCGACGCCGGCAGCATCGCCTGTTCCACGCGAACATGTCTTCCGGCAGCGCGTGCTCCGGAACTGGGCAGGTGTACCCCGTCCTGGTGCGCCAGGGCTTCGTAAATCGGCTCTCTTTGTAGCTTGTACGAGATGAAGAACGCAATCAGGTTCGAAATCATGAGCGGCACGATGATCGCGTAATCCCGCGTCAGCTCAAAAATCATAATCACCGACGTCAGCGGCGTGCGAATGATTCCGGCGAACGCCGTCCCCATGCCAACCAGCGCGTACGCCCCGGGATCCGCCGTATAACCGGGAAACAAGCCATGCGCCACGCTCCCTACGGCCCCCCCGATCATCGCCCCCATAAACAGGCTCGGTCCAAAAATTCCGCCCGCGTTACCCGATCCGTAGCACAATGCCGTCGCTACCAGCTTCAGCAACGCTAGAAGCACCATCGTCTGCAAGACTAGATTCCCGTGTAGCGCCTTATCCACGATGTCGTAGCCCACGCCGAGGACTCCCGGCACAAAGAATCCCATGAGTCCTGTTCCCAGCCCGCCCGCCGTCGGCTGCAGCCACAAGGTCGACTTCGGCATCTCCGAGAACTTCGCGCGAATCCACAGCAGCAACTTCACAAAGCCAACTGAACCCAGGCCCCCAACTACGCCCAGTACCCCGTAGACGCTGAATTCTGCCGGATGAATCAGTTGATAGCCGCCCACGTGGAACAGTGGATCGTCTCCCAACAAAAGGTGCAGCACCATCCAGGATGTCGCCGAGCTCAGCACCACCGATCCCAGCACCGGCGCGTTCATGTCACCCACGATTTCTTCAAGCGAAAACAGGACCGCTGCGATCGGCGTATTGAATGCTGCTGCAAGTGCGGCCGAGCACCCCACTGGCACCAGCGCTTTCACTTGGTCCTTACTCAGCCCCAACCTTCGTGCAATAACCGACGCGATTCCCGCCCCTACCTGGACCGACGGCCCTTCGCGTCCCAGGGCAATGCCGCTGGCCAACGATGCCGAACAGCAAAAGAACTTTCCCACAACCGTGCGAAATCGAATAAAACCGTCGTTAACGAACAGTGCGAACTTCGTCTGGGGAATCCCGCTCCCTCGTGCAAACGGAAAATAGCGAAACAGCAGATAGCCCGTGGTCAGGGAACCGAGGGTCGGCACCAGGACGCGGCGCCACCCTGCGCCGCCTGCCGGATACATGCGCGCCGCCAGCCGGCCTGTGAGAACAATAAACGCAACCACGACCAGCCCGACCAGGGCCCCAATGAACAGGCTCAGCACGTAAGTGAGCTGATTCTCACGCTTTCGCAGATCTTCGAGCCACTTGGAGACTCTGCCGGTGCTCACTTCGCCAGGATAGCGCTCTGTTCGCGTTGGCCCAAGTGACGCCGCGTCACCCAGTCGCCCGCGTCGAGAGGTCTGGCAGTCGGTGGAACGAATTACCGGCAGCCGTAGTTGGAGCGATGAGTACGGGCTAGCACAAGTTTGGTTCGCGTCATCGACATATCCCTGCCGCAAAATACCCCAGCAGTGCCCCAACGCCTGAGCCCACGATCACGTCGCTCATATAGTGCATGCCCAGCACTACACGGGATATGGCCACACTGACGGCGCAGAAAAGGAGCACCGGCAAGGCCGCAGGATAAAACGTCCCCAATGAGACCGCGACAGCGAATGCCGTGATGGAATGTCCCGAAGGAAACGAGAATTGATCGGGAGGCAGTACAGTTGCCCAACAGTGCGGTTCGATGGCGCAAGGCCGCTTGCGCCCCACGGTCCGCTTGAGAATTTTAAAAATGCAAATGCCGCCTGCTACGGCCGATGCCGCCGCACCGATGGCCACGTGGCTCGCCGCATCGTTCGCCGCTAGTACCGCCAGTGCGCAACACCACCAGAGCCAGCCGTCGCCCGCCCGCGTCGCCGCCAACATCCACACACGAAACCATCGCGGGGGACGCCACCGGTTCATTTTCTGCATGAGGAAGCGGTCCGGTCTCGAGAGGTTCGATGCCGCCCGTGACAAATTCATAAACCCGCCTCGTTGGCGCACGGTTCGCCATATGTGGAGTTGGGCGACGTGCACGTGCGGGCCGCCCAGCGGGTTACAAAGGCAAATTCGCGCACGCAATTTGCCAGGATCACGCCCGGCACCAGTGCGGCGAGCGGCAGCAGAAAAAGTGTCCACGGAGTCTCGCGCATCATGTCAGAACCTAGCGACCAAACCGCGCGCGTCAGTTTCCACCCGCTTCCCGATTCGCCTACCAGCGACGCGCGGCCCAGTCGTAACCCATCTAGAAATTCCTTCTTCGTGCGCGCCCCCGCGACACGCGTGTACGTGCGTCCCGCCGCCGCCAAAGTGTGCGCGTCACTTCCTCCAATGATGGCTTTATCCCACGTCGCCGCCAGCTCACCGGCCCGCCGGTTGTTCAGCGCAGGAATCTGGCCGTTTAGCGCCTCCATTCCCGGAAAGTACCGGGCAAAACGCGCAAAATCGGCTTCCGTTCGCCGCCCGGTCAGGCTGGAGAAAACGTGGTTGATGGTGAAGAAAAGCTGCTGCTCGTTCAAATAGGCGCACAGCGCCGGCAGGTCCTGGCGGCGCCGCTGGATCTCCAAATGATGCCGCTCTTCAATGTCGTATACACCGATGTGAAGCTCGGTGCCGTCGGGCGAGATGCCGGTCACTTCCTCGCTCAGAAAAAAATCGGGCCGTCGCCGCAGTTCCTCCACCGCGTCGATTGAGTCGTGATCCGTTACCGTTACTAGATCCATGCCGCGCTGCTTCAGCGTCTCATAGAGCGGCCCGGGCGCTGTGTAACTTTCCCGACATACGCGATCCAGCAAGGGCACGGTGCACATGCCCGAGTGGCGCGTGTGGACGTGCAGGTCGCATCTCATACTCCCTTCTTACAGGAGCTTGTGTTTCAGCTTTATTACGCCTTGAAGACATTCTTGACAAAAATTGTTTCAAACAGGGTAAGGTTAACGTGAGAAGATTGACGAGAGGCCTGTAAAATCAGGTTAGTAGTTGGGTTCCAGGTGATGTCGGACATCTACTCCCTTTACCAGGAATAGAGTATCTTCGGCGATGTTCGTCGCATGATCCGCGATTCGTTCCAGGTGCCGCGCAACCAGAATGAGGTCCAGCGCCTGTGGAATCGACTCCGGATCCTCCTGCATGAACGATATCAGTTCGGAATGTATGGAATCGCGCAACCGGTCTACCGTGTCATCAGACAGCAGCACGCTCCGAGCCAGCTCCGGCTCGCGTTTAACAAAGGCATCCAAGCTTTTGCGCACCATCGATTCCGCGGTGCGAGCCATCTGCGGAATATCGATCAGCGGTTTCACCGCGGGCCGGCCCATCAGCGCGATGGCGCGCTCCACAATGTTCACCGCCAGGTCGCCCATGCGCTCCAGATCCGTATTGATCTTGATCGCCGCGGTCAAAAAACGCAGGTCTTTCGCCATGGGCTGCTGCAAGGCCAGCAGTCGTACCGATAATTCGTCAATCTCGATTTCCAGGTGATTGATGCGGTCTTCGTTGCCGAGAACCTGTTGCGCCAAAGTCTCGCTGCGCTCGGTGAGAGCCCGCACGCTGTTGTGGATGGCCGACTCGACAAGGGTCCCCATCTCGAGCAGCCGCCCTTGCAGATCTTCCAGCTCTTCAATAAAATGGCGCACTTAGGTTTCGCCTTTGACCGACGCGCGTCCTCGCCGCGAAGTTCACACGCCCCGCGCAGGACCCACCGCTCGCCGGTAATCGACCCCTTTCGCAAGGAATATCACATCTTCGGCAATGTTGGTAGCGTGGTCCGCGATGCGCTCCAGGTTGCGCGCCACAAAAATCAGGTCCACCGCCGCCGGTACGCTCACCGGGTCCCGCTGCATGTACTCCACCAGTTCGCTGTACACTTTGTCGCGCAGTGCGTCCACTTCAATGTCCGCCGGACAAATGCTGTCCGCCAGCTCTGCATTTACCTTGACGAAAGCCTCCAGGCTTTTCAGCACCATGTCCTGAACCAGCGCCGCCATTCTCGGGATGTCCTCCAGCGGCTTCACCGGAGGCCGGTTGATGAGCGCTACGGCTCGCTCGGCAATGTTCACCGCCAGGTCCCCCATGCGCTCCAGATCCGTATTGATCTTCAGCGTTGCCGTCAGGAAACGCAGATCCCGCGCCACCGGTTGATTCAGCGCCAGAACGCGTGTCGCCCGCGCATCCACCTCCACCTGCATTTGATTGATGGTGGGTTCGTCGCGCATGACCGCTTTGGCCATTTCTTTATCGCGGTTTACCAGCGACTGTACGCTGCGCCGGATGGAAGACTCCACCAGCGATCCCATGCGCAGCAGCATTTCGTTCAGTTCTTCCAGCTCCAGGCTGAAGTGACGCAATGCCATGCCCTCTATCCGAACCGCCCGGTGATGTAATCTTCAGTCTCCTTAGCCGCCGGATTTTTAAAGATCACTTCCGTTTGATCGAACTCGATCAATTTGCCCAGAAGGAAGAAACCCGTGTTGTCCGCCACGCGCGCCGCTTGCTGCATGTTGTGCGTGACGATGACGATCGTGCAGTCGTCCTTCAGGGTAAACAGCAGGTCTTCGATTTTCGCCGTCGCGATCGGGTCGAGGGCCGAACACGGCTCATCCAGCAGCAGCACCTCCGGATCTACCGCCAGCGCCCGCGCAATGCATAACCGCTGTTGCTGCCCGCCAGACAACGCATGCGCCGATTCCTGTAACTTATCCTTCACTTCGTCCCAGAGCGCCGCCCTCCGCAGGCTCTTCTCGACTACTTCACGGACCGTCGTCCCCCGCGTTAACCCGTTAACACGGACTCCGTAAGCAACGTTGTCGAATATGGATTTGGGAAAGGGATTTGGGCGCTGGAAGACCATTCCCACCCGGCGCCGGAGATTAGTGACATCCAGCGCCAGCACGTCCTCGCCATCCAGTGTAATGCCGCCGTCAATGCGCGTGTGGCGGATGGTTTCGCTAATGCGGTTTAAGGTCCTTAGAAACGTGGACTTACCACAGCCCGACGGCCCAATAAGAGCGGTGACCTTGTTGGCATAGAAGTTCAGGGAAACTTCGTGCAGCGCCTTATAGCTGCCGTAGTAGAAGCTTAGCCGGTCCGTCGACAGCTTGACGGTTTCAGCTTGTTTTGGCGCCGAACCGGAGGAGGTCAAAGGCTCTTGATTGATGGAACCCACAATGATTTCAGACTCCCGCGCGACGCTCATTCCGGTCGAACCTCATCTTCTCATCATGCCCCGTGCGATGCTTTCGCCAACACCAGGCGCGCGATGATATTGACGCCCAGTACCAGGGCGAGAAGCACAAAACCCGCCGCCCACGCCTGCTGATGCCAGTCATCATATGGAGAAATGGCATAACGGTACACCATCTCAGGCAGCGCCGACGTGGGCTTGTCCCAACCCGGGCTCCAGAATGCGTTTCCGAGACTCGTAAACAACAACGGCGCGGTCTCTCCGGCCACGCGCGCCAGGTCCAGCATCATCCCCGATAGTATCCCCTTGAAAGCCGCTGGAATCACGACGGTTGCAATTGTTCTGGCCTTACTGGCGCCGAGCGCCATGGCCCCTTCCCGCAGGCTTTGCGGCACACCGCGCAGGAATTCCTCGGTGGTTCGCAGCGCGATGGGAACCATCATCACGCCTAGCGCCAAGCCGCCAGCGAACGTCGAAAAATGATGCATGCGGGCCACCACCATCGCGTACGCAAAAATCCCGATCACAATGGAGGGCACACCATTCAGCAAATCCGTCATGTAGCGGACCATGGAGGGGAAAATACCGGTTCCGAACTCCGCCAGGTACACACCACCAAGAAACCCGAAAGGTACGCCGATCAGGGTTGCCAGCAGCAGCAGCTTCCCGCTGCCCACGATGGCGTTTGCCATACCGCCGCCCGTCTGGCCGACCGGGACCGGCAATTTTGTGAAGAAGTTCCAGCTCAGGTAGCGGGCACCGTTCCAAAACAGGTAACCCAGGATTACAAAGAGGATACTGACGATAAACACCGTGCACACAGCGGTGAGGCTCAGCATGATCGAGTTGGTCAATTTGCGCCGGCGGGTCAGCATCTTATTTCGTTGCCCTCGATCCTGTGAGGATCAGCAGCCGCGCCAGTCCATTGATAATAATTGTGATCGCAAACAATACCAGGCCCAGCTCAATCAATGAGCTGATATACATATCGCTCGTAGCTTCCGTGAATTGGTTGGCTATAACGGATGCAATCGAGTCGCCCGGCGCGAGGAGCGACGGCTGTACTTTCGGAGCGTTGCCCACCACCATGGTGACTGCCATAGTCTCGCCCAGCGCGCGCGCCAGCGCGAGAAAGATCGAGCCGTAAATACCCCGTTTTGCGTAGGGCACAACCACCTGCCACGTGGCTTCCCATTTGGTCGCGCCCAGTGAGAGAGCGGCTTCCCGTTGATCGACCGGCACATTCAGCAGCACTTCGCGCGATACCGAAATAATGAACGGCACGATCATAATAGAGAGCACAATGCCCGCCGAGAAAAGGCTGACGCCATAAAACGGCCCGCTGAAAATCGGCAAGAAACCGAAAACGCTTTTCAATGCCGGCACGACGGCAGACTCAAGGACAGGCACCATCAAAAAGATACCCAGTACGCCATAGATCACGCTGGGCACCGCCGCCAGCAGCTCAATCAGAAACGTCAGTGTATCGGAAATGCTCGGCAGAGCCATTTCTGCGAGAAAGATCGCCGCACCCAACCCGATGGGAACGGAAATCATAAGAGCCAGCGTAGAAGTGACCACGGTTCCAAACATGAATGGGACCGCGCCGAAGTTTTCGGAAACCGGGTCCCATGTACTGGTAAAGATGAAGTTCCAGCCAAATTTGTGTCGGGACAGCACCGACCCGGTCCACAATTCAAGAACAAGCAGGCACGTGACCAGAAAAATGCTGGCGGCGCAAACCAAAGTCAAACTGTAGGCAAACTGATCGCCGATCCGAATCCTACTCGCAAACGAACCTGCGCGAGAACGGGATATTGCTGTAGGGGCGGCGCTCATTCACTACAACTCGCTGGCCTTGAAGATCTCCTATTCTACACCGCGCGATCAACCGTGAATCTTGGAAATCGCCTTTTCCTCTTTAGTGACAACGGGTTTTGGTAGCGGAGCGTATTCGAGCGCTTCAGTGAGTTTCTGCCCGGGGCCAAGCATCCATTGCAGGAAGGCCGTAATCACATTGAGCTTCTGCTTGTCCTGAATAACTTCAGGAATGAGAAGCCAGGTAAAGCTGGCAATCGGGTAGGCGGTTTTTCCGGGTGCGTTGGTAATGGAGACACGGAAATCATCAGGCATCTCTGCGCCTGCAGCAGCCGCAGTTACGGACGCTAGTGACGCTTTCACGAATGCGCCCGAACTGTTCTTCACGCGCCCGAATGACATCTTGTTCTGTGAGGCGTAGATCAGCTCGACATAGCCGATCGAGTTGGCGGTCTGCTTGACCTGGCCGGAAACGCCTTCGTTGCCTTTGCCCCCCAGGCCGACGGGCCAGTTGACCGCGGTATTCTTACCGACCTTTGTTTTCCATTCGTCACTGATTTTGGAAAGGTAATCCGTCCACACATACGTCGTGCCGCTACCTTCGGAACGGTGGACCACGACGATGTCGTTGCCCGGCAGCTTGACCTTCGGATTCACACTGGCGATAGCCGGGTCATTCCACTTTGTGACCTTTCCAAGAAAAATTCCTGCCAGTGCCTCTGGAGTGAAATCCAGATCCGCCGTTACGCCCGGGATGTTATAGATCGGAACAACGCCCCCGGCAACCGTGGGGAAGTGCAAAACGTTGCAGCCGCGCTTATCGTGGAAGGCCTTGATCTGCTCATCCGTCATGGGCCCGTCGGTGGCGCCGAAGTCTACCGTGCCTTCGGTGACCTGCCGAATACCGGCGCCCGAGCCGAGAGATTGATAGTTGATTTGAACGTCCGAGTGAACTTTTCGGTATTCGTCAAACCACTTCGAGTACATGGGGAACGGGAATGTAGCCCCCGCGCCAGTGAGCGACATTTGTCCGAACGCGGGAAACACCAGGCAGCCCAGGGCTGCTATGAACGCCAACGAATTTCGTCTGGTCATCACTAATATCCTCCGCTTACACAGTTGCGCAATGTCAATTTCTTATGGTTATCACAGGGACTTGCCAGGGCCCGGATGTAAATCATCCCGGACCCGGCAGCGCCACATTTACTTACTTAGGAGTGGGAGCCGCGCCCGGCAGCGTATAGCGCAAGTTTACAAAGCCCATATGAAAATGGGCGTCGGTGGGCGCGGGCGAAACGGAAAGCCAGGGGTTCCGTTGTAAATACGAGTACTGGAACATTAAGTTCAATGCACCCCATCGGGGGTCTTTGGCGAGCGTGAAATTGCTACCGAACGTAATTTCCTGAATCGAGCGGTTCTGACCGTCGGATGCAATTGGACCGTAACCAATGGTCTTGCCGGTGGCGTCGACCGCCAGATTCTTCGCGATATAAACCCCACCGTAGTACACATAGAACATAGATTTTTTGGCGGTGTATTCAAATCCACTGACCGTGGACGCGGAATGCACAAGCGACATGCTGCCGTCGGCATGAATGATGAAATCGGGAGCCTGGCCGAAAATGTAGCGGCCCGCGCCGTCGTTCCAGAAATTATTCGTGAGGAGGCGGAAGCCCTTGAACAGTTCGAAATTGAGGTTCACCGCGACACCGCCACCGGCAGTGGTGGAGGTCTGGAAAGCCGGGGTGCTGGCGGGATTAGAGATTCGGTTGGTGATCTCTACGCCGGCGATTTCAAAGTGAAATTTCGGTGTGGGGTCGAGAGCCAATTTGGCAATAATGTCAGGATGCACCGCAGCAGCTGAGATCACGCTTCCGCCGTTGTTGACCTGGGATCCCAAAATTCCCGCAATCGCAGCGGGCGCGACGATGGCGCTGCCACCGTTTCCGCCACCGACGTACGGTTCGGAGTTCTCGAGCGCAACCGCGAACGACGCTTTATCTCCGAGGTGAACCACGCCGCGAAAACCGGGGATACGGCCCCAAACCAATCCGGCCTGGTAATTCACGTCGATGTCTTGCGAGTAGAAGATATTCTGAGGCAGGGGCGAAATGCCGGTGCGGCCGGGCGTCATCAAACTCCAGGATTGTCCGGCCATGAATTCAAATGGGCCGTGCGACACATTCACCCAGTAAAGCCGCATGCGGAACACGTACGGGTTGCTGCTGACCGCTATGCCGCCGTTGGGGGGATTTCCCAATTGCCCCAAAAAGTCAGATTCCCAGTAACCCAAGACTTTTGTCTCGCCGAAGGCCGCGTCGAAACGAGCGCCGATACGGGAGTTCTGAATACTCAAACGGGTCTCAGACAAGCTGCCTGCCTGGGTTCCCGCATAGGGAATGCTGCCGAAATTCGTTCCGATTCCGCTTCCAGGGTTCGTGGAGCGAACCACCGCCGTCATATCCATGAATCCGACAGGCATCACGGTGGCGTTGCCGATCTTCAGTTGCAAAGGTGCGGCGACGTTATCACTATCACCCTGGGGACCGGCGGCAGGCAGCGCCGGAGGAGCGGAGGGCGGCAGGACTGGTGTCGTGCTGGCCACTTCTCCCAAGGTGCGCACACCGGGAACCGGAGCCGGCGCGGTTTGTACATCGGGCTGGGGCGCGGCGACCTGCCGGCGGTTTGCCTCAATGAGCTTTCTTTGTTCCGCCAGCACTGCTCGCAATTCTTCGATTTGCTTTTGCTGATCAGCCAGCTGTGACTTCAGCTGATTCATCTCGTGGTTGTCCCCGGCCGCCGGCTCAGCGGCAATCGATTGAAAGACAAGGGCAGCGGCGAGGAACAAGATCTGGATCGTTCGTCGAAGTGTTTTATTGTTCATGGTTGTGTCCTATACGGGCGAGCGCATACCTAGCGCGCAGCCCGAGGGCGATGAGGATTTGCATTGTCAGAAGGCGAAGGGGCAGGATACCCCGCCAGCGTTAGTCTTTGATGAAACAACGGTTACAAAACCGTTAAATTGAAGATTTGCTGGGTAGGATAATGCTGAAGCGCGTACCTTTTCCTAACTCACTCTCAACGGTAATCCTACCGTTCATGCGCTCCAGCACGTGCTTGACAATCGAGAGTCCCAATCCGGTCCCGCCCACGGCGCGCGAGCGCGCTTTGTCCACGCGGTAAAACCTCTCGAAAATCCGGGAGAGATCTTCGGACGGGATGCCGATGCCGGTATCGGCGACGGTGATGCGGAGCCGGCAATCGGGAAGGCTTTCAGCCGCAATACGTACTTCTCCGGCGGGGCGGTTGAACTTGATGGCGTTATCGATCAAGTTCACGAGAGCCTGTTCCAGTCGAATGCGCGAACCGACCACGGTGGCATCCTGCACACGGTCTGTAATGAGCTTGATGCCGCGCACCCGCGCCTCGGACTCCACGGTGCGAAGCGCACTCTCGAGAACGCTGCGGACGGAGAACTGTTCCGGTTCCGCCGGCTCGGCCCGTCCGGATTCGAGTTCCGAGAGCACCAGCAGATCGGAGGCAATGTTATTTAAACGCGCGGCCTGCGCCTTAATGATCTCGACGAAGTTGCGATTGTTCTCAGGGTCTTCGAGAGCGCCTTCCAGCAGCGTCTCGGCATAGCCGCGGATGGCGGCGAGTGGAGTGCGCAACTCGTGGGAAACGTTGGCGACAAAGTCCTTGCGGACGCGTTCCAGGCGCTCGAGATCGGTAATGTCGTGCAGCACGGCGATAGCGCCCCAGCGGGATGAAACCGAGAGCGGCGCGGCCTGCACCTCGAAAGAGTGGCCGTTGGCGGCGGGCAATAGCAGGCGCTGCTTGACCGGCGTCTCGGAAGCCAGCACCTGCGAAAGCATGTCGAGGAGGCCGGCGTCCCGCACCACTTCGAGCAGCGGAGCGCGCTCCGGCACGGGAAGCGGAATGCCGGTCACACGCGCGAAAGAATCGTTGCAGAAGGTGATGCGCATGTGCTGATCAACGGCAAGCACGCCCTCCACCATGCTGGAGAGAATGGCTTCGCGACGGGCTGATTCCAGGCTCAGCCGGTCCAGTGAATCGCGCAACTGCGCCGCCATCCGGTTGAGCGAGCGGGCAAGCGCGCCCAACTCATCATCGGCGTCGGGCGGAAGATCGCGCAGAGCGCGCGTTTCGACCAGGCGCTCAGCGAAGGCCTGCAGATCGCGGATGCGGCCAGTGAAGCGCCGGGAGAAGAGATAGGCGATGACCATCGCGAGGGCGAGCGCTGCGAGCGAGGTTGCCAGCAGCAGCCAACGCACCGCGCCAACCGCGGCGTCACGTTCCTCGAGCGGAACTGCAAGCCGGAGCACGAGGCCGGGCGCTTTTCCCGAAACCGCGATCGCGAAAAAGCAAAAGTCGCGGTCGGCGACGGTGCTGCGGCGAATAGAAACGCCCGAACCCTGGGCCCGCGCCTGCACAATCTCGGAAATCTCGGAGAGGCTGTCAGCATCGGCGGCACGCTCGGAATCAGCGATCAACAAACCGCGCTCATCGACAACCGTGACGCGGGCGTGCGCCCGCGCCGCTGCCTGGCTGGCCCACTCTTGCGCCTGCGCAAGTGGAAGATCCCGGACCTCACCGGCGAGGATGCGCGCTTCGGCCCCGAGCCGCTGCTCCCCATTATGTGTCTCGCGATCCGCAATATAAGTTGTGAGAAAAGAGTCGAGAACCGCCAGCGGCGCGGCAATCAAAACGAAGGAGATGAGAAAGAGCTTCCGGAAGAGGGGGCTTTTGAAAACGGCCACGTGCGTCAGCGGCAGTTTAGCATGGTTGGCGGCGAAGGACAGTAAAACACAGTGTTAAAGCAGTAATCGTGCTAGCATGTGCGAATTGGAGATCCGACAGATGGCTTATTGCTCGAGACGCAATTTTTTGAAGACCGGGCTCGCCGCGGGCTTCGTCGCGGGAACCGCAAAGCTGCCTTTGCGCGCGGCGCTCGGCTCCGCCGCGGATTGGGTGACGCTCGGAAAGTCGGGCATCAAAGTCACGCGCCTGGCATTCGGAACAGGCACGGTCAGCGGGAAAGTGCAGCGGGAGCTGGGCCAGGCGGAATTTACCCGCCAGGTACGGTATGCTTACGACCACGGCATTCGCTTCTTCGAGACAGCCGAGAGCTATCACGAGATGCACTCCATGCTGGGAATCGCATTAAAAGGGCTGCCGCGCGACAGCTACCGAATCATGTCGAAGGTAACCACGCGAGAGGGAGTGAATCCCCAAGAAAAGCTGGATGAGCTGCGCAAGCTGGCCAACACGGAATATTTCGACATCATGCTGCTGCACTGGCAGCACACGGCGACTTGGCCGTCGGACACGGCGCGATGGCAGGACGGTCTATTGGAGGCGCAATCAAAGAAGGTCATTCTGGGACATGGTGCATCGGTGCATGGATTGCCGGCACTGCGCCGTTTCCCGGGCAATCCGTTTGTGGACGTTGCCATGATCCGGATGAACCACAAGGGAACCATCATGGACGCGGAGAACTACGACACCAGCGGACCGGGGAAGGTGGATGAGGTGGTCGAGCACGTGAAACAGGTTCGCCACGAAGGCATGGGCGTGATCAGCATGAAACTGGTGGGCGAAGGCCGATTCACCAATCGCCAAGACCGGCAGGCGGCCATGCGGTTTGCATTCAACAACGCGGGCGTTGATTCGGTCACGGTAGGCTACAAGAGCACTGCGGAAATCGACGAAGCGATCGAGAACGTGAATTTGGCGCTCGCGTAAGCGTTGCCCAAGCAAGTTCATCTAATAGACGGAACATACGAGCTGTTCCGTTATTTCTTTGCAGTTCCCTCATCGCTCGACGCACAGGGACAGGAAATTGGCGCTGTGCGGGGCGTCCTCCAATCCGTTCTTAGTCTGCTTGAAGAAGGCGCGTCGCATGTGGGAGTGGCGACTGACCACGTGGTGGAATCCTTCCGAAACCAACTTTATTCCGGATACAAAACGAGCGAAGGGGTTGCACCGGAATTGCTGTCGCAATTTCCGCTGCTTGAGGATGCGCTGCAGTCTATGGGCGTGAAAGTATGGCCGATGGTAGAGTTCGAGGCAGATGACGCGCTGGCTTCGGCAGCGGCGAGAGCGGCACGGGACGACTCAGTCGAGCAAGTGATAATCTGCACGCCCGACAAGGACCTGGCGCAGTGCGTGGTGGACCGGAGGGTGCTGCAACTGGACCGCAGGCGCGGAATCTTACGCGACGAAGCAGCAGTCGTGGAAAAGTTCGGCGTAAAACCGGAATCGATCGCCGATTACCTCGCGGTAGTAGGGGACAGCGCTGACGGCTACCCAGGATTGCCCGGTTGGGGGCCGAAAGCGGCGGCGATGGCACTGGCCCAGTACGGCCATCTGGAAAACATTCCAAGGGACTGGCGGATTTGGCCGCCGAGCATGCGCGGCGCACAGCGGCTGGCTGCGGTTCTGTTCGGTCAATGGGAAGACGCGGTCCTGTATCGCACTCTGGCAACGCTCCGGCTGGATGTCCCGGTTTTCGAATCCTTGGATGAGCTTCGCTGGGCCGGGCCGCGCGTGGATTTCGGCGGCTGGTGCGAGCGGCTGCGCAGCCCGGAACTGCAGGCACGCGCCATCAAGGCGCTCCGGGTTTAACCGCCCGGCTCCAGAATGATCCCGCGCGCGGCGAGGTCGTCGATGGCCGGGTCTTCGAGGCCGAATGTCTCCTTTAAGACCTGGCGAGTGTGCTGGCCCAGGAGCGGCGCGGGAATCGTGGGCTGGCCGGCGGCGTCGGAAAGTTTCACGGGCGTTCCAGTTACCCGGTGGATTCCGGCAGTCGGGTGATCCAGAACCGGAAACATTTCGCGGACGCGGCATTGTGGATCGTCGGCAACTTCCTGAAAATTGCGCACGAGCGAACACGGAATTCCTTCAGCTCCGAGCCGAGCAATCCACTCCGCGGCGGTACGCGCACGAAAGATGGCGGCCAGCAACGGTTCAAGAACCTCGCGATGAAGAATGCGCGCGGCGTTCGAATGGAAATCCGGGTGCTTCTCGAGTTCGGGACGCTCAATAGCGAAGCAGAACGCCGACCATAGCTTCTCGCTGCCGACAGCGATGGCGACGGCCCGGTCAGCGGCCTGGAACACCTGATAGGGAACGACGGTAGGGAACGAGGTACCCATTGGCGCGGGAATCTCGCCCGAACCGAAAAAGCTCGAGTAGTTCGAAGTCATCGTAGAGATCATGGAATCGAGCATGGAGACGTCCACGAATTGGCCCCGGCCTGTGCGGTCTCGGGCGCGCAACGCGAGCAGGATGCCGATAACGGCGAACATACCGGCAGTAACGTCGGTGACACCGTAGCCGCAGCGTACCGATTCACCTTGTGGGGTTCCGGTCACACTAAGAAGGCCGCTGGCCGCTTGCATGACGAGATCCATGGCCGCTTCATCGCGAGACGGGCCATGCTGTCCGTAGCCGGAAATCGAACAATAGACAAGCCGCGGATTGTGGGCCTGGACCACGTCGTAGCCCAAGCCCAATTTGTCCATCGTGCCGGGGCGGAAATTCTCGAGGAGCACATCCATGCGATCGATAAGACGCAGACAGAGATCGAGACCTTCCGGCTGCTTTAAGTCAATGGAGATTCCCTGCTTTCCGCGATTGAGCCCGAGGAAGAAGTTGGAGACACCTCCGGCAAAAGGAGGGCCCCAGCCGCGGCCCATGTCACCGATGCTCGCTTCCAACTTATAAACGGCCGCCCCGTAATCAGCCAGAAGTAGCGTGCAGTATGGACCGGCCAGCGCGTGCGAGAAGTCGAGAACGCGAACGCCGTCGAGAGCAGATCGCGTCATCGCGAAACGCGGATCAGCGAACTGCTGGGAATTTCATGGTAGCGCCGGGCATCGAGCACCAGGATGATGCTGCGACGTGCTACGCGCGAGTGCTCGCGGGCTACGGCCTCGGCGCGCGACTCGTTCCCGGCAGGTCCTGAAACCCGAACGGCAATCGTACTCATAAGGTGGGAAGTGAGACAAGCATATCATTCTTCCGGTAGGCATCATGCATGCAGGGTCTCCGGCTGCCCCCTCCGGCAAAATGTCTGCTCGTGTCATTCGCCTCGGACACGCTGATATCCGCAGCTAGTCGCGAAGGTCGATTCCGGGAAGCTCAGGGACAGGCGTTACGTGAGGCGCATCAGTTCACATCCAATTTTTTCTTCAGCCACACCACCATGTCGGACTTCCAGTGCTGCATCTCCGGCGCACGCCAGCCGCTCATGCCGTGGCCGCCCCCGTCGATGGTCACGAGTTCACAGCTCGCTCCGGCTTTCCCCATAGCCGCGCACATCTCAGTGGATTGCGCATATGCTACCTGGTCGTCTTTGGTTCCATGGATGCACAGAAACGGAGGCATGCCGGCGTGCACAGCGGCGATCGGCGATGCGGCCCACAGTTTCGCGAGGCCAGGCTCATCCAGCTTTTCCACACCAAAGAAGTGAATGCCGCCGCCATTGGCCGCGTGACGGTTGATGCTGGTCATGTTGAATTGTTCCGGATGATCGCGACGCAGCTGCGCGAGCTTACCGTAGTCTGTCGGGCCATAAAAATCAACCACGGCCGCTATTCTGGTCTCGGGCGTGTCATGCGTTCCCGCGTAGTTAACGATGAACCCGCCAGCGGACTCGCCAATGATCGCGATTTGTGAAACCTTCACCCGGTAAGACGCGGCATTCGCCTTCAGCCAGCGAATGGCGGTGTTCAGGTCGTCGATCGGCTGCGGAAAGTGAGCCGACGGCGCCAGACGGTAATCGATGCTGAACCACGCAAACCCGGCGTTCGCGAGCACATCGAACAGCGGACGCACGTACGTGCTTTTGCTGCCTTCATCGAACCCGCCGCCGTGTACAAGAATGGCTGCGGCGAACGGCCCCGCGCCGTCAGGCACATGAAGATCGAGCAATAGCGGTATGCCGTTGGCGCGGCCGTATTCCACATCTTGCCGGTCTAGCGGCGCCCCGGCCATCACACTGCAGCACAGCGAAAAAAAGAATACGGTCCGGCGCATGGAAGCCGATTGTATCAGCGGCTACCTTTTCCGTATTCGCCTTTTATTCGCCTTTGCGGTAGAATCGACACGTGCCTACCGCACGCACTTGTCTGGTGTCCTTCGTTGACACGAACGGGATCCGGCACGCCGTCGAGGTGGCGGCGAGCACTTTATATGAAGCGGCCACGCTGGCAATGGCGGAATTTCGCCGGTGCGGTTTTACGCAAGACGCACCCGGTCCGGCCACGCGCCTCACAATAGTGGTCAAAGTTCCTGGCACATCGCACGAAGTGCAATGGGGAAAAGTGGAAACGTGGATTCAGAGCGCCGGCAAACCCCATGAGCAAGGTATGAAGAGCCGGCTCCGTGAGCTGCTGCGCGGCTGATTCACGGAACCGACACTGCGCCTCACGCCTGCGCCTCGCGGACGGAAATGGTGCAGCTTTCGAATTCGCTCCATTCCATGGCATATGTTCCGGCCAGCCGGTAGGGGCTTGCCGGTTCAAACATCACACGCTTTCCGATGCGCCGGATATTCTTGGCTCGTTCGCCCGCATTGAAATGCTCCACGTGATTACCGTCTGTGCTCCTGGCGGTAGTGGGCCGGCCAAATATGCGCGTGTCCATCGAATGCCTCCGTTCAACCCCTGGGGACGCTACTCTTGTGCAAATCGGCTTCCAGTGCTCTCATGAGCGCTCCAGGGTGCTGAGCCGGCCCTACCGAACCCGGCCGGTAGCGAGCTTTACTTCGGTTAAGAAACGAACCTTCAACTGCTTGCCTAACTGAATGGGGATTTTGGTTGAGTTAACAACCAAAGTGAATAACCCCCGGGGCAGGGAGAAAACTCTTCTAAGTAATCTCTACGCCTGGGGAAAAATCCACCAGTAGATGCCGGGTAAACTCCCAGGGTTATCTACTACGCTCGCGGGCGCAAAACATGAGCGCCTCGAGTGCGCGCCCGTGTTCGCTATGGTCATCGTTACCCAATTTCAGTATTGGCTTGCCTGGCATTGCACGCTACTCTGATCTCACTTCAACAAGGGAACAGAAATGCTGCGAATCACAGCTCAGAGATTTATTCTGCTGCTCGCCGCGGGCGTAAGCATTGCGTCTGCGCAGGGCACTTTCGGCCACCTGGCATATGGAGCCGGCTGGCAGACGACGCTCCTCGTCGTCAACCATGACCCGGCGACGACGGCCGACGCGAGTCTATCGTTCTATACCGATATCGGAACCGCGCTTTCCCCGCCTATAAACGGCGGCGCACCTACTTCGATGTATGCCTTCACGGTTCCTCCCAATGGATCGGCTTCCATTGTTCTGCCCGATGTCGGGGGGGCGACGGCGAACGAAGGATGGGCCAGCCTGACGGTGAGCAACAACCCGACGGTAAGCGGGCAGGCCATTTTCCGCCAGAACCTGGGCGGAACGCATCCGGTGCTGGAAGCAGCCGTGCCATTCACTACGGGCGCACCTGCCTGTCTCGTGCCCTTTGGCGACGTGCCGGCTACGCAGCACATTCTCGTCCCGTTTGATAACACGACGGGCGTGCATGTCACGGCCTTTGCCCTGGCCAATACCACCTCCTCGTCCATGTCGGTTCCCATCGAGTTCGATGACCCGACCGGGAAGGCCATCGCCAGCGGCAATCTGAACCTCGGTCCCATGAACCATACGGCTTTCGTTTCGACGGGCAAATATCCGTCAACCAACGGCAAATCGGGAGTGTTGCGCATCACAATTCCGAGCGGTTCAAATATTGGCGATCTCAGCGTGCTCGCGTTGCTCGCGGATTCGAAAACAGGCACGCTGACAACCCTGATGCCCATCAATCAGTAGCTCAGAAACGAGCGCACTCGCGCGTTGCCGTCCTCAGTAAGATGAGGGAATGGAAACGTCGCACGAGCCGTGGCTGCGCGGCCCGATTCCGGGTGTACATCCTCTGGTCGCACCGGCTTTTTATGCTTTTCAGCAAGCCCGCGAAGATCTCGCCCGGCATACTGAAGGCCTGACGCCGGATCAGATCTGGGCGCGTCCGTACGGGCTGGGCTCGGCGGGCTTCCACATCCGCCACATCGCCGGCAGCACCGGCCGCCTGATTACCTATCTGGAAAACAAGGATCTTTCCGAAGCCCAGTTGGCGGCACTCGCCAGGGAACATGATCCTGGGGAAACCCGGGAAGAATTGTTGCAGTCTCTGAACGCGGCCTTCCGGCACGCGGAGGAGGTGCTACAGGCCATTAATCCCGCATGCCTGGCGGAAGCGCGAACGGTTGGCCGAAAACGCCTGCCGACCACCGTGATTGGACTGCTGGTTCATATCGCCGAACACACCCAGCGGCACGTGGGCCAAGCCATCAGCGCGGCGAAGCTGGCACAGAAAGCAACCTAAGTAGCCGCCGCTTGTCTCGCCAGCCGGCGCTTCGTCGTCGCGGGCACTATGCCTTTCATCCGCATATACATGAACAGTTGCTGGCGATGGGTCAGCTCATGCTCTTTGATGAATTGCAGCATCTCCATACGGGTGAGCCTCTGCAGATCGAAGTGGCGCGTCATCATCTCAGCGAAGAACTCCGGCGGTTGCGCCGCAATCTGCTCGCAGCGCTCGGCCACGGCATGGCGCATGAGCGCGGCGAGTTCGGTCGCGCCGGCGTCCTCCGCCAAAGGCCGGACAAAAGCTTTCGCACGCTCACGGAACGCCTGACCGGTCACGTCTTCACGCGACAGGATTACGCCCGTGAGTGCGTCGCCCGCATTGAGGATATGTCGCGCGATCTGGCGAAAGCTGTCGACCTCGGGGGTCGGACGGTAGTCGAGATCGGGGAACTCTTCCACCGCCGCCGCGGCGTCCTCGCGGATGGCCTTCCAGGAACTGAGAAATTGCTCGAGTCTAACCATCTTTGTATTGTATGGCTTTGGATGGACGAGAAGGATTTGGCGGCGCCGCCTGGGCGCGTGCCGAATAGACCTTTGACTCACTCCCGTAAAAGATTTGGCGTGCTGGCAATCTCGCCACATTTCCTACGTCATCTTCAAACATGTCAACGGCGGTTCCGAGTACCGATAGGGCGATCGCGAAACCGCTGGTCGTGATGACACTTACCAGCGCCCAGCGAGCCTTGGTCCGGCAAGTCTGGGGGAAGAACATAACAAGACTGCATGTCGAAGCGCTTGAGAGCGGGGCGGGATCCTTGTATTCGGCTGACGGAGACCAATTCTGGCTATTGAAATCAGCCGACCCAGGGTCTTATCTGGCTGCCCGAGAGAATCAGCAACATCGTATCGATCCTCGGTATTCCCGCTTCAGTCTCCGGGTGGATCAATCGCGCATCCACGGTTATGGTGTTTATGCCGCCGAACCCATCCCCGCGCGGCGCAACGTGATTGAGTACGTGGGGGAACTCGTGAATCCCGTCGAAACTTTCCGGCGAACGAATCTTAGCGAACTGAATTATACCTTCCGGCTGAACGAATTCTGGGGCATCGACGGTTCGGTAGGGGGCAGCGGAGCAGAGCTTATCAATCACAGTTGCGATCCAAACCTGCGCTCGCGCAAGCTCGGAAACCGCGTGATGTATCAGAGCTTTCGGTCCATCGCGGCCGGCGAAGAACTCACCGTCGACTATCGATTTTCCTCTACGGCTCCCAGCGTCCGCTGCTGCTGTAGATCATCCAAATGCCGTGGCACGATTAATCTCGCAAGCGAAACGCCGATTAAGCTTCCGAAGCCCTGAATCAAGACGAGTATGAAAACACATTCAACGCCAAAAGGAGGCACACGATGTCAACGAAGAAACTGACACTGAAGCTGACCGAGGACCAGCGAAAGCAATTCCAGAACGCTACCGGCCAGAGCATAACTGAGTTGAGTATTGAGGACCTCGACCAGGTGGTAGGAGGAACAGTCGCGGTGAAGACCATATCCTGGTCACACGATGATGAATCGCCCAAGGAAACGCCGTAAAAAGGCCTTGTCTATCGGGAAACCCGTATTTGCCTTGGCGGAAATGGTGCGCCCGGAGAGATTCGAACTCCCGACCTTCTGGTTCGTAGCCAGACGCTCTATCCAACTGAGCTACGGGCGCATGTCACGGGTATGAAGCCAGCTTAGCACACGGCTCAAATGGAGTGCCGCGCATGATGCGCAGCGGTTCTGGAGAGGAGGCAAAACAGAAAAATAACGGGCGGCTCACCCGCTCTCATCGAGCTCGAAACCCTGCGTTGCCGACCATCGACCGCTTAGAAGCGCTATCGGCGCGGGGCTGTTTCCTCCACGCACGCCCATCAGGTCGTTCGCTGGTTTTCTTACTGCCTGCCGTCAGAGAGCCAGGTGCAGCCGCCCGCATTCTTGCCAGGTTCTATCTGTCACCTCCGGCCGCATCACGCGACCCGAACAGCTCGGGAAGCGTACTGCAATTGCTTCCTCGACTATGATTCTGCTCCTGACCGCTCACGATGTCAATAGCCCGCCATGCTGTATGGGCACAGGGAAAAACCCCAGGAACAGTTGGAAGACAAAGTGTCACACGCGTGCTATTAACTGCAGCGCGTTATCGGTGCCGCTTGCTGGCTCTGCCCAAACGAGTTATGAATCTTGCCTGGTTTGGACACCTGGTTGCCATTGGTAGTTGTATGGGATTTCTACAAGAATTATTGCGATGGTCTGATGACGCACCGGGCGACGGCAGCGCCCATGCGCAGGACCAGCCCAAGAAAGAAACGCGCTATCACGGGAGAAGCAAAATCGCCTGCCCGGTTACTCTCTCCTGGACCGACGCCGACGGCACCACGCGCAAGACCAGTTTACGCGGCATCGACATGAGCGGCACGGGTGTATGTGTGGAGTCGCCGAAACCCGTAGCGCCCGGTTCACGCGTCTATGTGCAGGTGAAGCAATTGAAGCTGATGGGTATCGGCGTCGTCCGCCATTGTGCTCCCCGCGGCAGCAAGTTTCGCATCGGCCTGGAGTTTCCGAATCCGCTAACGCCAACGTTCTGAAGACGAAGGCTGATGGCGCATGCGTCATTTTGTCGCGGCAGGTTCGCTCGCCCTGTCGTCGAAGTCTATCCGAATGGATAGCCCATCGAGCTGAACGGATAGATTGACAAAATTATGCAGAGACGAAATGATTTCGCTACACGGTACTTCTGATGATTTCGCGGCACTTTGCGATCGTAAGCGGCTTCATGGCTGACGCGTGGAGAGTGGAACGGGGATTGCCCTTAGGGTAGTACGAAAAGCAGTATCGGGTTGGAATCAGAAGTTAACCGGTCCTGGCGGCGGGAGGGGGAGAACATTCGAGCCGGCGCCGGGTTCGATGACGTGAAGAGGAGCAACAGGAGGGAAAGACGATGTTAGGTTCACTGCTGAATACGTTCTTTGGATGCGGCCACGAGCACACCACGTTTCCCATTACCCCGGGACGCAAATCGCCGGCCATCAGCACCACTCACCGGCATGGCACCTACGTCGTGTGCCTCGATTGCGGCCAGGAATTCCGCTACAACTGGGACGAGATGCGCGTCGGCGAGCCCGTGAGCCGCCGCTCTTATGCTCCCGCTGCTGCGGAATCCTTCTCGCCAGCAAATCAATAAATTGCTCGTACAAAAAAATGGCCGGAGACCACTCCAAGGTCCCCGGCCCGGTTACTTGTAACATCCGCTTAGCTTTTCTTCGCGGGATTTTCGACCCGCAGGTTGTTCACTACCTGTCCAAAGCTGAGCCCCGCCTGCGAAGCGCGCACGCCGGCAATCTGCTTTTCCATGTCGCTGTTCACTACGCCTTCGAGCGTCACATGGCCGTTATCCACGATGATGTGGATGGGCGGAATCGCCTGGATGCCATAGCGCGAGAGCGCAGGATCACGATACACGGATCGCGCGATTTGCAGCCGCAACCGGTCGTCAAACAGCGAAGTGGGGAGCACTTCCACTTCATTGGTCACGCTGCGAACGCCCGCCACGTGCTGCGCGAGCCGCCCCAGGTCGGCTTTCTTGAACGGCTGGCTCACCTGCCCAATCAAATCCACTTCGCCGTTGTTCACTTTCACGTTGACATTGTCAAAAATCGTGTACCGCGGGTACATCCGAATCTCGTGAACGATTTTTTGCGCAATCTGCGCGTCATCAGGACCCGCCGCTGGCGTTTGATCGGCGGACGCCATCAGGCTCCCGGCCGCTACCAGCATCGCGGCCAATGTCAGTCTCAGGTTCGTTTTCATTGGACTCCGTCCTCCTACCAGTAATTACGGTTTGTTAAGGAAACAGGTTGCCCTGGATGGGCCGGAGTTTTGTAAGTCTTCGTAAAGCCCTAGAACGAAAACAGCAAGCTCGTGTAGCCGGTCTGGGCTCTGTAGCCCTGGTCTGGCGTGAACGTCTGGCCGGTGAAGAAATCTTCGTGGTAGCCGTAATATTGATAGCCTGCATTCCAGCGCAGACGGTTGGTGATCTTGACCGACAGCCGCCCTACCGGCGATAGGAACTTGACCGGAAATGTCTGCGCCTGCTGAAAGTCTGGAATATCGGTTCCAAAACCCGTGCCCAAAGGATTGCTGCGGCCGTCCCCGGTGTCCTGCACATGGCTGTAGCCGACGTAGAGATCGGCACGCTTGGTCAACGCGAATCGCGCTCCCAGGTTTCCGGTGTGCAGATTGCTAATGTAAAGCGAATATCCTGGAACCGGGTTTTCGCTTCCCTCGAAGAACGCCAACCCCCCAAGAGTATCCAGGTGCATCTTCGAATAGTCCACGTTAAACGTGAGCCAGCCCTTCGGCGCCCACGACCAGTTGGCAGCATAGGTACGCGCATGCGAACTATACGCCGTGAAGGTCACTGAATTGTTGTTGTAGTTGGAATTGGCATAAGCCGAAAACAACAGGCTCTTTCGCTTGTATTGCACTCGAGCTCCGAGCGCATGGTAGTCTTTCTCGGTCTTCGGCGTGAATGGCTGGTTGGCGTGACCGACCTCCGTGCTCAGCACAATGGTTACCGGATCAATGGGCTTGAGCCGCACTCCGAAAACACCCGCATTCAGAATACTCGTCTGATCATAGGTTGGCAGGCTCGGGTCGAGAATATTCTTCATGAAGCGGTCCGAGTAGTGATAGCCGGCATAAAACTCCAGCCGCTTCATTGCCTTGTAATTCAAGTCCGCCTGATTCGTCACCGTCCGGATTCCCATGTACAGGAAATTCTGCTGCACAAATTGCCCCGTGCCATTGTTCAGTTGCAAGAACTCGGAATTTCCGTCGGTGCGCACGCTGTAAACCGCCGTGCTGTTGGTAAACGTGAGCTTCGACGTCGGGAATAAGCTGATGGTCAGATTGCCGGTGCCTTCCGGCCGGTGTCCTGTTCCCCTGGTTGTGACCTGGAAAAGCAGAGGTGCGCCGCCCAGGAATCCGCTTTGTTGCGAGACATACGCGCGGCGCGCGTCGGCGTATGTGAATCGCCCGTTTACGCTGATCCATTTTCGGTCGGCAAAAAGCCCGACCCGCCAATACGGGCTCGTGCCATGGTACGGGTTCTCCTGATGCGCCGGCGCTCCGTCTCCGTTTGCGTTCGCCGGAACGAAGAAGTCCTCTTTGAAATCCTCCCAGCCATGCATCCAGTTCACACGCACGCCCAGCACCTGAAATTCGCTGCCCACACGATACTCGTTACGCGCGTCCCGCAGCGACGTGAATCCGGCCGTCGCCGAATCGGCGCCGGTGATCGTCGCGCCATTTACTGGCGCCGCGATAAATCCACCAATGGCCGTGAACTCCGGCCCGGCCTGCACACCGCGGGAATAGCCCACAAAGAACTTGTACTTGGAATCGGGAAAGAGCGTCAGATCGTCATCCTGCGCCGTATACCGCGTATCCCGGAAATTGATGCCGAACTGCCCCGCGCTGGCCAGGCCGGGATTGTAATAGTCATTCAGCCGCCAATGCATGTCGAAGCGATACAGCCGGTTCTTGGAAACCCGCAGAACGGCCGATTCGTACGGGTCGTTCCCGAGGCCCTGCGTGGTCAGCACAATCTCGTCGAAAAACCGGCCGTGCCCGTCGCGTGAGTTCATACTGAAGAAGCTCCCCAACAAGCGTAAACCGTTGCCGAAATTCACCTGGCTCTTGTAAGCGTCGAGGCTGCCGCCAATTTGAGCGAAGCGGTCGCCCAGCTCGATCGAGTTGACGACATTGTATTCGGCGACGTTATCACCCCGCACCGGTCCCACCGGCTCCTGCGCGGTGGGCGCGACGGTTTGCTGCGCCTGCATTGCGCCCAGTGCCAGCCAAGCTAGAATCGCTGTTCTCATGGGCGCCTCATTTCAGGAAAAACGCGCTCGCATTGGAGCCGTGAATGTGACTGTGGCAGTTGGTGCAGTTATGGAAGATGGGCGAAGCCAGATTATGAAATTGGAACGGAACCGGATCTCCCAAACCGGCACGGCCGAATCCGGGGGCGCCATTGTGACATTCCAGGCACATCGTGAACACCACCGGCCTCCGCAGCAATCGTGAATTTGGTGACCCGTGCGGATAATGGCAAACCTCACACCCTTCGACCCGCACCGGCGGGTGCTCGAAGACAAACGGTCCGCGTTTTTCTTCGTGGCACTTCAGGCATGGCTCTTCCGCCCCCATCTCCTGCTTGATCATGCGCGGCCGCTCGCCGTTGCGCCACGTCGGTTGAAACGATCCATGGGGGTTGTGGCAGTCCGTGCACCCCATCGCGCCCTCGTTCACCCGGTGTTTGAACGGCATGGAGAATTGTGAGCGCACATCCGCGTGGCACCCGTAGCACATCTCCTGCTGCTTCTCCGCCGCCAGCAGAAATCTCGGCGCCGTCGATTTGTGGATGGAGTGGCAGTTGGTGCACACCACACCCGCTTGCGTGTGTGACGACCTACGGATGTTCGCTCGCGCCAGGGTCTCTCCGTGGCAACGCAGGCACTTGTCGAGAACGTCTTTGCCATCGAGTTGGGAAAACGCGACAATCGTCGCCTTTCCGCCGCGCGCCGCTACGTGTGCTCCTCCCGGCCCATGACAGCTTTCGCACCCCGTGTTCTCCGGCGCTTCCTTGCCGGAGGCCACGCTCTTGAAATGGGGATTCTTGTAGAACTTCGCCCAGATGTCGGCGTGACAGGTCTTGCAGGGCTCGCCGCCGACAAATCCGCTGTGCGCGTCCTGCGAAGCCGCAGGCGTCTGCGTCGTTTCCGGGCGCGCTAACGCCGCGATTGTTGCCAGCAGGAACGGGAATATCATCGCTGACCGGATGGTCTTCATCTTTGCCATCCGGGATGTGCCGTCGAAGTGTGCTTGGGAGTGAGAGCGAGCGCCATCCATCCGATTATCTCCGGTGTTTCCGTGTCTCGGATGTAAAAATCGGGGTGCCCGTCTGTTAAAGATTATTAGGAAAGTGGTGCAAAATCATACCCAGGCGGACGTGCTTGTATCTTTTCGGCCTGCAGCATACCTCTCCGTGGCTATCAAAAGATCTTTTAACGCACTTTTGGCACTTCGACCACGATCCCCATGCCGTCCAGCAACGTCCAGACCGCGCGCTCGTAAGCGATCCGTGTTTTCTGATAGCCGACATATGCCTGGAGCAGCGAACTCTCCACCGTCGCCAGCCGCGACTGCGCATCCAGCACCTCAAACGCCGTCACCCCGCCCAGTTCGTATTTCTGCTGCTCGGCTTCCACGTTCTTCCGCGCCAGGTCTCGCGCCGTCTTCGCGGCTTCAATCTGTGCGGCGCTGTTTTCAATCTCGTTAGTCGCCAGCTTTACTTGTTGAATCACCTGCTGCTCGATCTGCCGCTCCGAGTACCGGTCGCGCGCGCGGCTCACCATGGCGTCCGCAAGGCTTTGCGCCGCGGAACTGTTGCGCACCGGCAGCGTGACGTTCAGGCCCACGCCATAAGTCGGCAGCTGAAACGCAAATGCCTGCCGGAGTGCTTCGCCCAAACCGCTGTTGGGTAGCACCGGGCCGGAACCCAGAGGGCCCGTTACCGGAATCTGGTTGCCTCCCAACCCGTTACCTCCGCCGAATGCGCTAAGGTTCACTTGTGGCACCATCTGGTCGCGTGCCACCCGCGCGTTCAAATCGTTCACGCTCTCATGACGGCGCACCGCGCTCAATTCCGGCCGCTTCTGCAACGCAGAGTTGATGGCTTCCTCGGTAGGCGGCAGCGGCTGCACCACCGCCACCGGATCGTCATCCAGAACGATCTCTATGTTTCGCGTATCCGAATCTAAATCCGCGCCGATCAGCCGCCTCAATCCATCCAGCGACTCCCGATACGCATACTGCGCCTGAATCACTGCCACTTTCCGCTGCGCCAGCTGCGATTGCGATTGAAAAATATCCAGGCTCGGCAGCGCGCCCAAATCGAGCGACAGTTTGTCGCGCTCGTACTGTTTCTGCGCCAGATCATAGGCCTGCTGTTGCACCTTGATGTTGTCGCGAAAACCCACCGCGTCCCAGTATTGGCTGGCGGCATTGGCCACCATATTGGCTATCTGCGCTTCCGTTTGATCCGACTGAATCAGCAGTTGTGTCCGCGCAATGATCAACGGCGCCTTGAATTCCAGATTCTGCCGGCCTTGCCACAGCGGCTGCGTCACTTGGAAAAAAGTGGCAGTCGCGATGTTCGGATTGAGAAAGCTGAATTCGCTGTTGGTCGAGGACCGAACGGCATTAAAATTGGCCGTCACCGTTTGCCCCGTTTCCAAAAGCTGCTGGTAGTTCATGGTCGTGGTTTCACTCAGAAAATCGAGCTTCGGCGCGCCGCTGATCTGCGTCGATTGCGAACTGATTGAACGGTTGTAATTGAAGGTTGTGTTGATAAGGGGATCGAACGGCGCCTTCGCGCCCAGAATCTGGTCGGCCGCACTCAACACGTCCAGCCGGGACATGTTGATCTCGGTGTTGTTCTTCAGCAGCAGCGTCAGGAAGTCTTTGACGTTCAGATGCAGCTTCCCGTCGCGTACCCGCTCCTGCACGCCAGCCACCTCGTGCACCACTACATCCGGCCCGCGAAACCGGTCCATCACGAAATGTGGCAGCGACGCCGGGAAAGCGGCCGTACCCGCCAGCATCAATAGTGCAGCAACTCTCGTGGTGCCGGGGCACGCCCGAACTTGGCGGTTCCTATTCATAACGCAACGCCTCGATCGGATCGATCCGCGACGCCTTCACCGCCGGATAAATGCCGAAAATGATGCCCACTGCCGCCGATACTCCAAAGGCGATGAAAATCGAGGTCGTCGTCACAATCGTTTTCCACTCCGCCGTCCGCGCAATCAGCCATGACAATCCGTATCCAAACACGATTCCCAAAACTCCTCCGCCAACCGAAATAAGAACCGATTCCGCCAGAAACTGCCGCACGATGTCGTTCCGCCGTGCGCCCGTCGCTCGCCGGATGCCGATTTCGCGCGTACGCTCCAGCACCGTCGCCAGCACGATGTTCATAATCCCGATTCCGCCCACCAGCAGCGAAATCGCCGCAATCGCCACCATCACGTACGTAAAGATGGTTTGCGTGCGCTGCTGCTGCGCCAGCAGATCCGCGGGAATCACGACGCTGAAATCCGTCACGTTGTGATGCGTCGAGTTGAGAATCGCCGTCACCACCTTGGCCGTTTCAATGCTGTCCTCTCCCGGTTTCAGACGCAGGTCGATTCCATCCAGATCGTCTTTGAGATAGTTGTTGTCCCAGAATCGGTACTGATACGTTCGCAGCGGTGTATAGATGGCGTTATTGCGGTCCTGTACCGCGCCGCCCGTGCTTGCCGATGCCGAGGAAATCTGCCCAACCAGGACGCCGATCACTTCCAGCCACGTGTCGTTCACCTTCAGGTGTTTTCCCAGGGCCGGACCGTACCCCAGTAAATCCACCTTGGCCTTTTCGCCCAGCACACATACCGGCGCCGCGCCCAGGTCCTGCTCGGCATCGAAAAATCGTCCTTCCGCCATTTGCAGGTTGTGAATCGCCGCGTAGGTCGGACGCACGCCCACCAGGTCCGGCGCATCGTGCGGTGGTTTCGGAAGCATGCGCGTGGGCCGCAGCGAACGGCTGGGAGAAATCAGATCCATCGCCTCGATGTTCGCCGTCAGAATGCGCACATCCCGTTCGGTCAACCCGGGCGAGGAACGCCGCCGCACTTGCAGCTCCTGATCGCTGGTCGCCGGCCGCGCCTGCACCATCAGGTTCCGCACGCCCAGCTCTTCAATGAACCGCAGCGATTCCTGCCGCGCACCCGCGCCGATGGCAAGCATGCCGATCACCGCGCCCACGCCGAAAACGATTCCGAGCATGGTGAGAGCCGTACGAAATTTCTGAGAAAGTAGATTGGCCGCGGCCTGCGGCAGATCGGAAAAATGTCGCCCCAAACCGCGGCTGCGCTCCGCGATGGAAACCACCGTTCCAGCCCTCATTTGGGAAGCGCCTGCATCGCGCCACCCCGACCGGCTTTCTTTTCCGTCTGCTGGTCCGGATTTGCCAGTGCCACGATCTGCCCTTCGGGCACGCCGGTGATGACGGCTTGGCTTTCGCCGCGCCGAACCAGCTTAACGTCCACCGGCGCAAACCCGGAGCCGGACTTCACATACACATACTGCCGGCCGTCGCTTTCGAACACCGCCTGGCCCGGAACCCAAAGCACGCTGCGCAGCACCTGCTCATTCACCACAACCATGGCGTTCATCCCCGGCCGCAGTTCCGGCGACGGATCCTCCAGTGAGATCTTGCATTCGAAATGGCGATTCCACGGCGGACCGGTCGTGCCTCCCAGGTCTTTGACATGTCCCCGGAATTTGCGGAACGGCACGGCTACCACCTGGATATCCACCGGCTCCCCGAGTGCCAGGTGCCCTCGATCCAACTCGCCGACATTGGTTTTCAATTCCCAGCTCGTCAAATCAGGAATCTCAGCCACCACCATGCCGGGATTCACGCTATCCCCCACGCGAAACGGCGGGAACACCATCCCCTGGAAAAAGAAATTGCTGTTGGTGTTCGAACGGATCGAGATGTATCCCGCCCGCTTCGCACGCACCGTCATGGCTTCGATGTTTCTCCGGGCCGTGGCGGCCTGCGATTCCGCTTTCTTGCGCGCCGCTTCTTGAATCGCGATGCCTGCTTCGCCGGTGGCTTTGTAGTTCGCTACGTCGCGCTCGAGTTGCGCCAGCCGGTCCTTGGCCGATTGCAGAGCAAGATCGTTCTGCTTGGCCACGATGGCCGACAGCGTAGGATTTTTCCGGCAGTCCAGCTCCGCCTGGCGCACGTCGGCTTTCGCCTTCATCAGCGAGTACCTGTTCTCTTCCAACTGGGCCGCCCCGTCTGCCCGGGCCTTGATCACCTGCTGTTCCGCTTCCGCCAGGTCGGCCTCAGCCTCTTTTAGCTTGTAGGCCTGTTCCGTCGTATCCAGTTCCAGAACCACGTCGCCTTCTTTCACTACTTCGCCGGCTTTGGGCAGGAAACTGATGTGCATCTCGCCGGCTCCCGTCATCGGTGCCGTGATTTCTTCCGAGTTTCCGCCGCTTAGCTCCGCTCTTGCCGTTACCGTCATCGCCACGTCGCCACGTTTCACCCGCGTAGTCGGCAATGCCGCAGAGCGGGAGACGGCCATCGATTGCGACAGCCGGTACCCGCCCCAAACCACGGCCCCCAGGATGGCAACCACCACGAGCCATAACACGATCGCGCGCACCGGACGGCGCCGGTTCCGCATGGGCGTGAGCACCAGAGGCGAGGAAGTTGCCGCCGGAGCTGCCGAAGCTTGCATCGCCGGGCTGCTCATTGCGCTTTCCCCAGATTGAGATCGATCAATGAAACCACGCTGTTCTCCGCGATGCCTTTTACCGCCACTTCATCCGGATTGCGCGCCTGAATCTCCACGCTTTCCGCCCGGTAGGTTCCGTCCTTTTGCGCCGCGTAAACGATCGGCTTGCCGTCCCGCGTAAAAATGGCCTTCCCCGGAACGCTGATGGCGTTCGGAATCTTCTGCGTGATCACGTCGATGCTGCCGTTCATATCCGGCCGCAACCGGCTGTCGGGCTTCGAGATTTCGCCAAACACGTGAAAGCTGCGAATGGGCGGCCATTCGCCGAATGTGATCTGCGTCAGCGGTGAAATTGACGAAACCTTGGCCGCCAGCGTTTCCTCCGGAAAGGCGTCCACGTGCACCCGCGCATCGGCTCCCGCGGTCACTTTTCCGCGGTCCACTTCGTCCAGCCTGCCCTCCATGCGGATCGTCGTCAGATCCGGAATTACCGCCACCGCCGCGCGCGGCCACACGTGGTCGCCCACCTTGAACGGCGCGCGGTTCATCCACCCCTGGGCGTTATTCATCTGATAAACCACCACGCCGCTGATCGGGGCTTTCAATTCCATCTGGTCCAGCCGAGCCTGCGCCAGCTCCGCCTCCGCCTGGGCTTTGTTCCGCTGGCGGGTGACCGAGGCAATCTGCGCTTCGCTCGAGGCCTTGTGCAGCCCTACCGCGGCCTGCTGAATCTTCAACTTCATCTCGGCCGATTCCAGATCGACCTTGCTCTCTTCGCCCTGGATTACGCTGACAATCGCCTGTTTCGAAGCTTCCAGCCGCGCCTTCTCCACCAGATACGCCGCATTGGCCAGATCCAGCTTGTCTTGCTCGGCAGTGATCCGCGACTGCGCCATGGCTTGGTCGACCGTTGCCTGCGCCTGCCGCAGCACCGCATTCTTTTCGTCGAGTTGCTGCTTCGCGCTCGACGGGTCGAAACGCACCACGGGTTCTCCAGCCTTGATGCCGCCACCGGGAGGCGCCAGCCAGACGATTTTCAAATCCGGCACATTTACCGGCGCCACGACCAGCACCGATCGCTGCACCGAAAGCTCGCCGCGGCACACCACGATCACGGCGAACTCTCCCTTACGGGCCTTGGCCGTCGGCGGGTTTACCGCAGCCTGAACTTTGCGCATGCGCGAGAAGCCCACAACGATGCCGCCGATTACCAGCAGAACCGAGGCAAGGGCCAGGATTCGTTTCGATTTTCTGCGAGCGGCCATGTTCAGCCCTTCGAGCCAACGGGCGCCAGGATTTCATCCTCACGATCGAGACCTGAGATGATTTCGATCCACCTGTCGTCGTACCCGCCCACCTTTACCGCCCGTTCTTCATTACTCCCGGCCGCGCCGACGCGGGTTACAAAGGGCTTGCCGTCACGATAGTGCACGGCCGTGCGTGGGACCAGCACCATGAGTTCTTTGCCAATCACTTCGAGATCCACTGCTGCCGAAAGGTCTGGCATCAGGTGCGGATCCTCCGCGTCCATGCGGAAACGCGCCGGGAAAGTCCGCACTGACGTATCGGCCATGGTGGTTGCCACCGGACTTGCCGAATCGAAATGCGCTTTAAAGGTGAGTGCCGGGTAAGCATCGAGCCGTACCGTAGCTGTCGATCCGGCGGTCAAAGCCGCGCCATCCGGTTCACCGACGGCCACTTCCACCTGCATCTCCGAGGGATCGAAAACGCGTAGCACCGGCTGCCCGGGCCAGAGCTGATCACCGTCCTGCGCCGGACCCATGGTCCCGTTGTGCCAAACGCTCTCTCGCGACACCATGCCCGGAATGGTGGCTTTGATTTCCAATTTTTCCGAACTGGACACCGCCCGCTCCCAGGCCAGTTTCTGGCGATCACGCTGCAGCTCTAAAATCTGGAGATCCGCCGTGTCGGAGACATCATGGAAGTTGTTGGAAACCTTGAGGCTAGCCAGATGCTCCTGGGCGTCTTCGAGCTTGGCCTGGTTCTTGAGGCGATCTATTTCGCTCAAAATAGGTCCCTTACGCAGTTCCAACTTTGCCTTGGCGAGGTCTGCTTCGGCCTGCTGCAAATCGCCCGCGCGCTTTTCTCGCTCCGCCCGGTGCTGCTCTTGGCGCTGGTCCACCTGGTGCCGCAAGTCCTCGTACTTCGCCTGCGCGTCCCTAGCGTTATCTATCATTTGCGTTCTGTCGAACTCCGCTAGAACGTCGCCTTTCTGAACGCTGGCACCCGTCGGCAGAAGTTTCGTGACAGTCAGGTTTCCGCCTTGCCCATGGATTTGCGGCACCCGGATGGTCATTCCGTTCACCGCCTGGATGGTGCCATTAGAGCGGACCAGGCGATGCAGACGGTCGAAGCGGACTTTAATCCTTTTCAATTGTTCTTCCGAGGAACGCTGGTCGGAAGTCGTGGGGGCGGTCCGGGCCTGACACCCGGCAAACAGCAAAACAGAGCAGAATAATGCGCAGTTCGGGCCTGTCATCCAGTGGCGCCAGGGCATAGGCCTTCCTTTCAACCGGGGGGATCAATACATTTAGACGCCGGATTGGGCCGGTTCGTTGTGGCCTCTCGAACTAATCGGAGAACTACTTTCCCACCAACTGACTGTGGTGTTTGGCAACAACGTTCTCCAAAGTCAATCTGGCTTATCTTATTCCGTTTAGAAAGAATGGAAGACGGACACTTCCGCCGGTGGCACGTTCTCCACGCAATTTTTTGGGTCGCTTCCCTTCCTTTCACCCGGGTTGGGTGGCACTTGTTCTTGCCGTGGGGTTGCCTCTTGTCGCCCAGCGGCACCGGTTCCGATATTACAGCCATGGAGACGGCCTAAAGGATACGGAAGTTCATTGTCTGCTACAGGATCACATCGGGTTTGTCTGGGCGGGGACGTCAACCGGGCTGTTTCGATATGACGGCGCGCGCTTTACGTCTTTTCCGGCGGCCAACCCCACCAGCATTGTGCAGGCCTTGGCAGAGACTCCGGACGGCACGCTCTGGGCAGGGACCAACACCGGGCTAAACCGCATGCGCGACGGCAAACTGGAGGCGGTGGATGGGGCGGGCTGGGTAGGAATACCCACGCAATCGAGCCTTACTGTAGACAAACAGGGACGGCTGCTGGCGGGGACCACAGCGGGGCTGCTGATCGGCACGCAAAACGAAAGCGACTGGAAGTTTAGGCGCGTCCCGGGACCAGAAGGCGTCCTGGACTCAGCGGTGTATGGTGTACACGTGGATCCCACAGGCACACTTTGGTTCGGGTGCGGGGAAAAGCTTTGCATTCTGGAAGGCGAGTGGGGTAAGGAAGTCAGCAGCCAGTACAAACTGCCCGACGACCGTTGGGACTCCATTCTAACCGATCTTAAAGGAAGCCTCTGGCTCCGCAGCGTGCACCGAGTGATGGTGCGCAAGCCGGGTGAGGGTGTCTTCCACGAACACGATGAAGGGGTGGCACCGGCCATGCTCGGGGTTGCTTCGCTCCATATGGGCCGGGATGGAGAGCTGTTCGCGCCCAGCGAAGCGGGCCTGAGTTTCTTGACCGGCGACAGTTGGGAAACCATCACTATCGAGCAGGGGCTACCGGTAAACCCGACCTGCTGCGTGCTGCAGGACCGCGAAGGTTCAATCTGGGTGGGGCTGGCCGGCGCTGGTGTGGCGCGCTGGCGTGGGTACGGGCAATGGCAATCATGGACGCGATCAGAGGGCCTGGCGGGAAGCAATGCTCAGGCGATGCATCGAGACCGCGCGGGCACGCTCTGGCTAGGAACCGAGAGCGGCTTGCAGCGCTACACGGCAGACGGAAAGTTTTCCCGCGCCTGGACGGAAAAAGACGGTTTGGCGGGGCGGAAGGTACGCGCGATAACGTCGACGGCGGACGGCGCCGTGTGGGTAGGGAGCGCGCCTGGGGGCATTTCGCGCCTAGACCCCAGAACGGGGAGCATCAAGCGATATGCTGTGGGCGACGGCCACGAGGACGTTCTGATCGCCGGTCTGGTGGTGGACCGGGAAAACCGGATGTGGGTCACGACGCAAGGTCCGCTCTATCGCAGCAAAACGCTCGATGGGGGGGTGCAGTTCGAGCGGCAGATACCGCCCCTCAGCTCGGCTGCGGAAGTTTTCGGCCAAATGATCGTAGATGCGAAGGGCGCCTGGTGGTTTGCCGGATCGCTGGGGCTGTTGCGACTGGAAAACGGCCATTGGACTCGGTTTACCGCGAAGGATGGCATGCTCAGCGATGGCGTGGACAACCTGGCGGAAACACCGGACGGCGGTATTTGGATTTCCTATTTGGACTCGAGCGGCATTTCGCGGCTGCGCTTCGAGCAGGGCAAACCGAAATGGCTGCATTTTTCCGAGCGGAACGGGTTGAAGTCGGACGAAATCGCTGCGCTGGCAGCGGACACGCGGGGCTGGCTGTGGGCGACGTCGAATGACGGCGTGGATTCCTTTGATGGACAAAAATGGCGCCATTTCAGCCAGGCGCAAGGTCTGCTCTGGGACGATTGCGTTGGGCGGGCGCTTTACGCAGATAGCGACGGCAGTATGTGGATTGGGACCAGCCGCGGCCTTTCCCGGTACCGTCCTCCGTCGCACCTGATTCCGGATGTCCCCCCGCCCGTAGTGATCACTTCCGTAAAGTTCGGCGAAAAGGCGCTCAAGCCCTCGGCGGGGCTTAGTGTGCGTTACATCGACCGGCCGATGGTGGTGAAATTCGCGGGCCTGAGTTTCCTGGACGAAGACGCGGTGCACTTCCGATACCGGCTGCGGGGGGTCAGCGATGAGTGGGTGGATACCGATCAGCGCCAGGCCTTGTACCACAATCTCCCCGCCGGCAGTTATGTCTTCGAAGTGCTGGCGCGCAGTCCTAGCGGCGTCTGGAGTAAACAGGCGGCGAGCTTCTCGTTCAGCGTGCAGCCCCCCTGGTGGCAATCGTGGTGGGCGATGGCGTTGCTGGTCGCCTCGGCCGGAGCGGGCTTCCGCCTGGTTTGGATGTGGCGCATTGCGCAGCTCACGCGAGAGCAAGAGCGGCTGGAATACGCTGTGCAGCAGAGAACCCGCGAGCTGGAGACGGAGAAAGCGAATGTCCTGGTGGAGAAGGCCAGAGCGGAAGAAGCCAACCGTCTGAAGAGCGAGTTCATCGCCAACATGAGTCACGAAATCCGGACGCCGATGAACGGGATTTTAGGAATGGCGGAACTGGCGAGGGGGACGAACGAACCGGAGGAACAACAGGAGTATCTGCATGACCTCACGGCTTCCGCCGAATCGCTGCTCTCCATTCTGAATGACATCCTGGACTTTTCGAAAATGGAATCGGGACGGATGGATCTCGAGCGCATTCCGTTCTCGGTGCAGAAATGCCTGTACGACGCTTCGCGGACGCTAATGGCCGCCGCAGCCCAAAAAGGCCTGGAGATCCGGCGGCGGCCTGGGCCGAACGTGCCGCCGGTGGTGATCGGCGATCAAATGCGTTTGCGGCAAGTGCTGTTAAACCTGATCGGAAACGCGGTGAAATTTACGTCCAAGGGCTGGATCTCGGTGGAGGCTGAGGTCAAGTCCACGGATGGCGAGGAAGTAACGCTGCAGTTCTCGGTGGCAGACAGCGGACCCGGCATTCCACCCGACAAGCACGAGCTGATCTTCGATCCCTTCCGGCAGGTGGACGGCTCAACGACCCGCAAATTTGGCGGAACCGGTTTAGGGCTGGCTATTTGCACGCGGCTGGTGGAGCTGATGCAAGGGCGGATCTGGGTAGAAAGTGAAGTAGGATTGGGCAGTACCTTCCATTTCACAGCGCGATTCGGCAAGTCGCCGGAAGGACAGGCGGGCGACCCAGCCGGTAATTCCCACGCATCCCGGGCGGTTCCGATCCTCAGCCGCCGCTAGCGGATCCTCGACAGCGCACCCAACGATGGGTGATTGGACAGGGAGGAATGCCTGTCCTACCTTGGATGAGTGGCTCGATTCGAGGTGGTGGCGGAGTGTGCGGAAACCAGGGCGAGGGCGGGAATCCTGCACACGGCGCACGGACCGGTGGAGACACCGGTGTTCATGCCTGTTGGAACGCAGGCCACGGTCAAGGGGCTGACGCAAAGGGATCTGAGCGAGGATCTTGACGTCCGGATTCTCCTGGCAAATACCTATCATTTATATCTACGGCCGGGGCACGAGCTGGTGGAGCGCCTGGGAGGGCTGCACCGGTTCATGTCATGGCCGCGGGCTATTCTCACGGACTCGGGCGGCTTTCAAGTCTTCAGCCTGAGCGATCTGCGAAAAATCACGGATGACGGGGTGACGTTCCAGTCGCACCTGGACGGCGGCCGGCACGTTTTCACGCCCGAGTCGACGGTGGATGTGCAGATGGCGCTAGGAAGCGACGTGATGATGGTGCTGGACGAGTGCCCGGAGTACCCCGTGAGCCACGAATATGCGCGCGAGGCTATGGAACGGACGGTGCGGTGGGCACGGCGGGGGTTCGAGCACTGGCGGAGCAAGTCGGCGGAGAACGGCGCGGGGCGTCAATCGCTGTTTCCGATCGTGCAGGGGTCGATGTTCGCCGACCTGAGGGGCGAGTGCGCGGGGCAATTGGTTCAACTAGATGCGGAAGGTTACGCCATCGGAGGGCTCTCGGTAGGCGAGCCGCGGCCACTGAGTTTCGAAATGGTGGAGGCGACCGAGCCGCACCTGCCACGCGAACGTCCACGTTACGCCATGGGGGTGGGGATGGCGGAGGAGCTGGCGGACTACGTAGCGCGGGGCATAGACATGATGGACTGCGTGCTGCCGTCGCGGAATGCGCGGAACGGGTACCTGTTCACCTCGCAGGGGCGGGTAATCATCAAGCACGCGCGCTACAAAGAAGATGCGCGGCCGATCGATGAAAATTGCACCTGTTATGCGTGCCGAAACTACAGCCGGGCGTACCTGCGTCATTTATATCAGGCAGGAGAAATGCTGTACGCAGTACTAGCCACCCGGCACAACATCCGGCGCTATCTTGACATCATGCGGGAGATCAGGCAGGCTATCTTACTGGGCCAATTCCCCAAATATCTAAAGACTGCCCGGGCCGTACCGGCAGAAGTGGAATAGTCCGCACTGGTTTTATCCGTGTATTTGAATCTGTTCCTGCTATTGCAGCAGACCCCCAACTCGCTGGTGGGCTTCGTGCCCATTCTCCTCATCTTCGGGATATTCTACTTTCTTCTGTTCCTCCCCATGCAGCGCCAGAAGAAGCAGCAGCAAAAGATGTTGAAGGACCTCCAGAACGGCAACGTGGTGCTGACGAGCGGGGGCATTGTGGGGACCATTGTGGCGATTGACGAGGACACGCTGGTGTTGCGCGTGAAACCGGACAACGTCAAGCTGCAGGTGGCTCGCAGCGCCGTATCGAATCTAGTTCCGCAGGAAGCGAAAAAGTAGGCAGGAAGTCAGACCGATGCAAAAAAATCTGAATACCAAGACGATTGTAATCGTACTCACGGTTCTCGCGTGCGTGTACGGGATTATTGGCATTCCCAAATCGGGCGCGGAACTTAAGGAAAACATCGCCAACCGCATCAAACTCGGGCTCGACCTGAGGGGGGGAAGCCGCATGGTGCTGCAGGTTCAGGTGCAAGACGCGGCGAAAGCGGAAGCGCTGCAAACCATCGAGCACATGAAAGACGACATGCGGAAGGCGAACCTTGACTTCGCCTCCATGGAAGCGAATGATCCGGCCACGGTGGAGCAGGCGAATGCGATCCAGATCTTGATTAAGGGAGTGGCCGCGGATAAGTCGACAGCCTTTCGCAACCTGGTGGCGGACCATTACCCGTCGTGGATTTTGACGGCGCTGAACGCGACCGATTACCGGATGAACATGCGGCCGAGCGATATGCTGGCACTCAAGCGGGACACGGTAACGCGAGCGCAGCAGACGATCGAAAACCGCGTGAATGCGCTGGGCCTGACCGAACCCATTGTGCAGCAGGAAGGCAGCGCCGAATCGGACTACCGCATCGTAGTGCAGCTGCCGGGCGTAACCGACACGGCGCGGGTGAGGGAGATCATTGGGACGGCGGCTGTACTGGAAATCACGGAAGTAAAAGACGGGCCTTTCGCGACTGAGGACGAAGCACGGGCCAAACACGGCGGTGTTCTGCCGGTGAATACGAAACTGGTGAAGGAGCCGGCGCAGGGCTCGAACGGCGAACTGTGGTACCTGGTGAACCGGACTCCGGTGATTACGGGAAGCGACTTGCGCAATGCGCGTGCGGGAACGGACGAGAACCGGCTGTGGGAGACGAGCTTTTCGCTTTCGCAGGACGGTGGCCGAAAATTCGAGCGATTCACGGAAGCCAATATAGGGAACCGGCTGGCGGTGATTATGGACAACCGCATTCGAAGCGTGGCGACGATTCAAAGCCGCATCAGCGATCAAGGGCGGATCAACAACATTCGCAGCGAGCAGGAAGCGTCGGATCTGGCGCTGGTGCTGCGGTCCGGGTCGCTGCCTGCCGGGATCCAGTACCTCGAGGAGCGGACGGTGGGAGCATCACTCGGGTCGGACTCGATCCGGTCGGGCATCATTGCGGGGCTGTCGGGCTTGATGGCGGTCATTGCGGTGATGCTGGTGTACTACAAGCGGGCGGGAGTAAATGCGGTCCTGGCTCTAGTACTAAATGCGGTCCTACTGATCGCGGCGCTGTCCTATTTCAGCGCGGTGTTGACGCTGCCGGGAATCGCGGGTGTGATCCTCACAATTGGTATGGCAGTGGATTCAAACGTCCTGATCTTTGAAAGAATCCGGGAGGAACTGCATGCGGGGAAGGCCATCATTTCGGCGGTGGATGCCGGATTCGGAAAAGCATGGCTGACGATTGTGGATACGCACGTTACGACCATTGTTTCGTGCGCATTTCTGTTCCTGTTCGGGACCGGTCCGGTGCGAGGCTTCGCCATCACACTGGTGGTTGGCCTGCTGGCCAACGTGTTTACAGCGGTATTTGTTTCGCGAGTGATCTTTGATTATGAGCTGTCGGGGAAACGCCAGCTCAAAACTTTGAGTATTTGAGCGGATTGTGATAGCTTTTGTACTCTCCGGCAAAAGGATAGCCCGGCAATGGAGCCAGGCGGGAACAAGGACCGGGTGTACGGTGTCCAACGGTATGAGCACTGGTACGGCCCTGGTACGGTTGGGTAATGGAGTTATTTAAAAATACAAATTACGATTTTCTAGGGTGGAAGTGGCCGTTCATTGGAGCCTCGCTGGTGCTTTCCGTAGCAGGTCTGGTGAGCCTGTGGGTGAAGGGTGGCCCGCAGTACGGGATCGACTTCAAGGGCGGCATGGTGATGAAGGTGAAGTTTGCAGGTACTCCCCCGATTGACGAGATCCGCTCGGCGGTGTCTAAAAGAGTGACGGGCGGAGTGAGCGTGCAGACGTTCGAATCAGAATCACACGAGGTAGCGATCGGAACCGAACTGGCGGACCCGAAGCAGGAGGAGCAGAACCGCCGGACGGTGCTGGACACACTGCAAACGACTTTCGGTCATCCGGAGGCGGGGAAGCTGGATTTCAACCTGGCGGGTGCGGACGCTCTGACGGGCCGGCTGCGGGATGCCCTGGCGCGGAACAATGTGGCAATGTCCGATGCGGAGCTGCAAAAACTGGTGAAGGATCTCCTGGATTTCCGGGACACCCCTCCGCGATCGGGGCTGGTAACGAATCTTGATCAGCTATCGGCGATCGCAGGGATGAAGCCGGCAGTGATTAACGCCTTGAAGCAGGAGTGTTATGCGGGTCCGTTTGCGATACGCGGCACGGAGGTAGTTGGCCCTCAGGTGGGAGCGGAACTGCGACAGCGAGCGATTTGGGCAACCCTTGCCGCGCTTGGGGGAATGTTGGTATATATAGCCTTTCGTTTCGAGTGGATTTACGGCGTGGCGGCGGTGATTGCGTGCTTTCACGACACGATCATCACCGTAGGGTTCTTTTCCCTATTCAACCGGGAGATCACCATGACAGTGATTGCCGCGCTGCTGACACTGGTTGGCTACTCGATGAACGACACGATCGTGATCTTCGATCGGATACGCGAGAACTTGAAGCTCTCGCGACGGGAGCCGCTCGAACAAGTGATCAACCGGAGCGTAAACCAGACGTTGAGCCGGACGATTATGACGTCAGGGCTGACATTCCTGACTGTGGTGGCGTTATTTTTGTTTGGCGGGCCGGTCTTACATGGATTTTCGTTCGCGCTGGTGGTGGGCATTCTGATCGGGACTTATTCGTCGGTATTCGTCGCGAGCCCGGTGGTGTTGTTCTGGCACAACTGGTTCGACTCGCGGAAGAGAGCGGCGGTAGTGGTGACGCCGGCGAAGCTAAACCCGGCGAAGGATGCGACACGCAAGAGTTCGGCAAAGGCAATGAAGTAAGTACGGGACGCGCCGCGGAGTAATCGGGCGCGGCGTGCGAAAGGGCAGGAGGATATGTTCGAACAAACATTTGTGGACGGAGTGGGAAAAACCAACCGGACGTGGACGGTGCTGGTATCGTTCGGTGGCCAGATCCTGGCGATCGGGATTGCGATCCTGATTCCTATGATCTACTTCGACGCGCTTCCCAAGACACAGTTGACGGCGATGTTCACTGCACCGCCACCTCCACCCCCACCGCCGCCACCTCCGGCGGCCGTACCGGTGAAGATGGTGAAGGTGATTCCGCGCCAGTTCGACGCGGGCCGATTGATGGCGCCGAAGGCGATTCCGAAAGACGTCGCCATGATTAAGGAAGAAGAGCTGCCGCCACCCTCGGCCTCGGCAGGGGTAGTGGGCGGCGTTCCCGGCGGTGTGCCAGGCGGCACGGCCGGCGGCGTAATTGGCGGCATCATTGGCGCGGTGCCTTCGGCGGCTCCTCCGCCGCCTCCACCGCCGCAAGAAGTGAAAAAGGCGGCGCCGACGCGCATTCGCGTGGGTGGCCAGGTGCAACAGGCCAACCTGATCCGGCAGCCGAAACCGATTTATCCTCCGCTCGCGAAGCAGGCGCGCATTCAGGGTGTAGTGCGCTTCAATGCCATCATCGGCAAGGACGGGACGATTCAAAACTTGCAGTTGATGAGCGGACATCCGCTGCTGGTACCAGCGGCAGAGGAAGCGGTGAAACAGTGGTTGTACAAGCCGACGCTGCTGAACGGCGAGCCGGTGGAAGTGGCAACAGTGATCGACGTGAACTTTACGTTGAGCCAGTAAGAGTTTGCAGTAGGTGTAATCGTAAGCTGAACGCTTAGAAGTAAAACATCACACGCAGGAGAAAAGGAACAATGTTTCTACAATTGCAGGTTTGGGCGTTTTGGTTATTGCAGGAAGGCGGAGGGGCAGTGGGCTGGGACCTCCGTTCTTTGTGGCACCAGATGGGCACACTGGCGAAGATCGTGGTCGCGGTGCTGTTCCTCATGTCGGCGTGGTCGATCGGCGTCATGATCGACCGCATTATGGCCTTCAGCGCGGCGCGGAAACAATCGCGGCAGTTTGCGCCGGCAGTAGCGGGCGCATTACGCGAAGGCAAGCTGGATGAAGCGGTGAAGATTGCGGACCGCTACAAGAAGAGCCATCTGGCGAAAGTCGTTGTCGCCGGATTGCAGGAGTTTCAGGCGCACCAGATCAGCTCGGAGATTCCGGGTGAAGAGATCGAAGCGTCGAAGCGCGCCCTGGAGCGTTCCGAAGCCATTGTGCACGCGGAATTGAAGCGCGGCATCAGCGGGCTGGCAACGATCGGGTCGACGGCGCCGTTCGTCGGGCTGTTCGGAACGGTGGTCGGCATCATCAACGCCTTCACCTCGATTTCAACTGAGAAGTCGACCGGTTTGGGCGCGGTGGCAGGCGGCATTTCGGAAGCCCTGGTGACCACGGCCATCGGATTGTTCGTGGCCATCCCGGCGGTGTGGATGTACAACTACTTCACGGGCAAGATCGAAGCGTTCGACGTGGAAATGGGCAACTCGAGCTCCGAGCTGATCGACTATTTCCTGAAACGTTCGCAGCGCGGCGCCACGGCCCGCAAGTAGTGGTTTAGCGTTCAGCGACCAAATCTGCAAGGGGCTCCGGGCGTCCGGGAAGGGCGCCCGGGATCCAAGGCCGAAAAGGGGAATTGGTTATGTCGTTAATGATGAAACACGGGGCACCGCCTCCGGTTACGGATATCAACGTCACGCCCATGGTAGACGTGATGCTGGTGATTCTGATCATCTTCATGGTCATCACGCCGATGTTGAGCAAGGGCGTCAGCGTGGATATGGTGCGCACGAAGAACCCGATCGCCATGCAGGCCGCGGATAAAACGGACGCGGTGATTATCGCGGTAACACGCAACGGGGACTGCTTCCTCGGGCAGACCAAAGTTCCTGCGGAGGATCTGCCACCGAAGGTAAAGGACCTGCTGGCGAACCGCATCGATCACATGGTGTTCCTGCGTGCGGATTCGCGGGCCCGTTACGAAAAGGTGGTGGATGTGGTGGACAATCTGCGCGCCGCGGGAGTGGATCAGTTGGGATTGTTAACCGAGCAAATTCAGGAGAAGCAGCCGGCAACGAAGCCGGGCGCTGCGGCTTCGGCGGCAGGACAGTAACGGGAAGGGTGAGCTAAAGGAGCAATCTTATGTCAATGGCAGTTGGCAGTAAGAAAGGGGCGTTGGCGGACATCAACATCACCCCGATGATCGACGTGTTGCTGGTGCTGATTATCATCTTCATGGTCATCACGCCTCTGACGCCGAAGGGGCTTGAGACCCTGGTGCCTCAGCCGACACCGCCGAATCAAAAGCAGGATCAGTCGGACCAGCGCACAGTGGTCATTCAGGTGGGTAAAGACCATACCATGAAGATCAACCAGGAGGAGACGAATTACACCGAGCAGACTCTGGGACCTCGCCTGGAAGATATTTTCAAAACCCGCGCGGAGCGAGTGGTGTTCGTCCGGGGTGAACCGGATTTGGAATATCAATACGTAGCGCGGGCAATCGACATCGCGCACGGAGCGGGCATCGACAAAGTCGGGTTGATGACCGCGAAAATGGAGGCCGGACAATAATGAAGCGGAACCTGGTGGCGCTCCTGGCGGTGGCAATGCTCGCGTTCGTGGCCACCGGCTGCAACAAGCTCAAAGCGCGCGACAACCTCAATAAGGGATCGCAGGCGTTTCGTAGCGCGCAATATGCGCAGGCCGTAGAGCGTTTCGAAGAAGCGGTGCAACTCGATCCGAATTGGCCCCCGCCGCGCCTGTATCTAGGCATGGCGTACTACATGCAGTACATCCCGGGCGCCGAATCGGAAGAAAACAAGCAGATGGCGGACCACGCCCTCGAACAGTTCAAGAAGGTTCTGGAAATGGACCCAAAGAACGACACCGCCACGAAGTCCATCGCCTCCCTGTACTTCTATGAAAAGAAGTGGGATTTGGCCGAGGAGTGGAATAAGAAGATTCTGGAGCTCAACCCGAAAGACAAAGAAGCGTACTATACGCTGGGCGTGATTGTCTGGACCAAGTGGTACCCGGAATATGGCAAGGCGCGCGCGAAGCTGGGCATGACGCCGGACGCAGCCGGCCCGATCAAGGACAAGAAGGTCAAGGAAGAGCTAAAAACGCAGTTTCTTCCTCTTATCAATACGGGTATTGAGGACCTGCAAAAAGCGCTGGCAATCGATCCCGAGTACGACGACGCCATGGCCTACATCAACCTGCTGATTCGCGAGCGAGCAGATTTGGACGACGATTCTGCTCAGTATCAGAAAGACATCGAGACGGCCAACGGCTGGGTGCAAAAGAACCTGGAGACCAAAAAGATCAAGGCCGCACGCAAGCCAACCACCACAGGCATCAACGCGCAGTAAAAAGCCGGTGCCGGGTGTTAGGCGCGAAGTTCCAGCAACCGCCTAACACCTAGCACCGAGGTCCTTCTACCCCCTACAATTAGAACGTGGCCACCGAAGCTAGCGGGATCGGCACGTCCCCCGGAACAGGTGGTGGTCTGCCCGTTTCGCTTCCCGAAGATCCCGTAGACAGGTTGTATCGAGAGCTGGTTGCGAAGGTGCACGAGGTGCGGCCCAAGGATGATCTGGCCCCCCTCGAGAGAGCGTTCCGGTTCGCCTCAGAAAATCACAAGCGGCAAACGCGCGATTCGGGTGACCCGTACCTGGTGCACCCGCTAATGGTGGCGCATCTGCTGGCAGACATGCGCATGGACCAGGTGAGCCTGGAAACCGGTCTTCTGCACGACGTGGTGGAAGACACCAGCGTCACGGTAGAAGAAGTGCGCAAGAACTTCGGCGAGGACGTGGCGCGCTGCGTCGACGGCGTCACGAAGCTCAGCAAGCTGGATTTCTACTCTGCCGAAGAGCGTCAGGCGGAGAGCTTCCGCAAGATGCTTCTAGCGATGGTGAACGATATCCGCGTCATCATCGTCAAGCTGGCGGACCGGCTGCACAACATGCGCACGCTGGGCTTCATTCAGAACGCCGAGAGGCGCGAACGCATCGCGCGGGAAACGATCGAGATCTATGCGCCTATCGCGCACCGGCTGGGGATGGGCAAAATCCGCGGTGAACTGGAAGACCTCTCATTCCGGCACATCGACCCACCGGCTTACGAAGAAATCACCGGGCTGATCGAGTCGGGGCGGCACGCCAACGAAGAACTGCTTAGCAAGGTCCGGGGGATGATTGAAGCGGAATTGCGGCGGGAGGGCATTCCGGCGCGTGTGGAAGGACGGCTGAAGCGCGCCTACTCGATCTATCAAAAAATGAAGCGGCAGAAGATTGCGATCGAGCAGGTTTACGACCTGATGGCGGTGCGGATTGTCACAGATTCAGTAAAAAACTGCTACGCCGCCCTCGGGGTCATTCACAACGAGTGGCGGCCCGTGCCGGGACGCATCAAGGACTTTATCGCAATTCCCCGCCCCAACTTGTACCAGTCGCTACACACATCGGTTGTGGGACCTGAAGGACGGCATTTCGAAGTGCAGATCCGTACGGAGGAGATGCACCGGATCGCCGAAGAAGGAATCGCGGCGCACTGGAAATACAAAGAAGGCAAAAAGGGGCCGGCGGACGACGACCAGCGGATTGCTTGGCTCCGGCACCTGGTGGAGTGGCAGCGGGAAATGCAGGATCCCGGGGAGTTCCTCTCGACTCTCAAGGTGGACCTCTATCCCGAGGAAGTTTACACGTTTACGCCGCGCGGCAAAGTCATTGTGCTGCCGCGGGACGCCACTCCCATCGATTTCGCGTACGCGATCCACTCCGACGTCGGCCAGCAGTGCGTAGGGGCGAAGGTGAACGGCCGCATCGTACCCCTGCGCTATACGCTGCGAAACGGGGATATCGTCGAGATTCTGACGCAGCCCGGACATGAGCCGAGCAAGGACTGGCTGGCACTGGTCAAGACGTCGCGCGCGCGGAACAAAATCAAGCACGTCATCAACGCTAATGAGCGCGTCAAGGCTATCGAGATCGGGCAGAAATATCTGGAAAAAGAGGCGCGGCGGCTGGGCGTGCAATTGAGCAAGATTCAGCGAGTGGAGCTAGAACGCGTGGCCGGCGAGTACGGCGTGAGCAAAATCGAAGACCTGTACGCCGCGTTGGGATACGGAAAGTTCTCGGCGCGCCAGGCATTGCAGAAGCTGGCGCCGCAGCTGGTCAAGGAAGAGCAGATGGATCTGCCGCGGCCGGGTGCGGTGGAACTCCCGGCAGGAACGGCGCTGCAGGGACAACAGGATGGCGATGCAGTTATCCGCGTAAAGGGCGTCGACGACTTAATGGTTTACCGGGCCAAATGCTGCAACCCGATTCGTGGCGAGGCCATCGTCGGGTATGTGACGCGAGGCAAAGGTGTCGCGGTCCATTCCAAAATGTGCCCTAACGTGCAGAACTTGATGTACGATGTGGAGCGAAAAATCGACGTAGAATGGGCGCGCAACACGGCGGACGCTTTTCCGGTTCGTATTGTGGTTCATACCGACGACCGGCCGGGGCTGCTGGCGCAGATCACTTCCGTGCTATCGAGCGAGAACACCAACATTCGCAGCCTGGAGGCACGCACGGAGCCCGGCCCTTCGGACCGGGCGCTCGTCGAGATGACGGTGGACGTGCGCGACAAGAAGCAACTGGAGAAGCTGGTCTCGGCGATGCGGCGTATCTCTGGAATACGCGACGTCGAGCGGCTGCTCAATTGAACATGGTTTCAACCGACCCAGAGCATATTGCCATTTCCAAGTCGAAGGGCATTACTATCGACTGGAAAGATGGCCACACCAGCAGCTACGGGCTGAGTTACCTGCGCGAGCAATGCCCATGCGCGACGTGCACCGGCGCGCACGGAACACCACCCACGACCAAGCCCGCAACATCTCCGTTTCCTATGTACAAGCCCACGCTCAAGATGATGGACGTAGAGCCGGTGGGGAACTACGCGATACGCATAGTGTGGAGCGACGGACACAGCACGGGGATTTACTCATTTGAACACTTCCGGCGTATCTGCCCTTGCGAACAGTGCCTAATCCAAAAGGGCAGCGCAGCGTGAAGGCTGGAGCCGTCTTTCCCGCGCAGAGGCGCGTGGAGATTGTCGATCTCAAAGAACCTGAGCTCACGTCGGCAACACAAGTCAAGCTGCGGATCCTCGAAGTAGGCGTATGCGGAACCGACCGCGAGATCTGCCGATTCCATCATGGAACTGTGCCGCAAGGCGACGAGTTCTTAGTGCTGGGTCACGAATCCCTGGCCGAAGTGGTGGAGACAGGGTCAGCGGTCTCGCGGCTTCGCCGGGGAGATCTGGTGGTTCCGTCCGTTCGGCTGCCGTGCCGGAGTGTTGAATGTGAGGCATGCCGGGTAGAAGAGTCCGATTTTTGCTCGTCGGGCAAGTTCGTCGAGCGCGGCATCAAGCAGGCGCACGGCTTCATGACCGATTTCGTAGTGGACGATCAGGCGTGGCTCCATTCGGTGCCGCTCGAAATCCGCGACGTTGCAATTCTGGTTGAGCCGCTGACGATTGCGGAGAAAACGCTGGCTGAGATCCAGGCGATTCAGCGGCGGCTGCCTTTCCGGAAGCGTTCACCGCGTGCCGTCGTGTTAGGAGCGGGGCCGATCGGACTGTTAGGCGCTATGGCTCTGGTGAACGCCGGTTATGAAACGTATATTTATTCGCGCGAACTGGCTCCCAACACGAGGGCGGATGTAGCGGCGCAGATTGGCGCAACGTACATTTCGTCGCAGTCCCAAACGATCCCAGCACTCGTCGAAATGGTGGGCAACATCGACGTGGTGTATGAAGCGATCGGAGCCGCCCAAACGGCGTTCGACCTGCTCGAAGTGTTGGGTGCAAATGGCTTATTCTGCTTCACTGGCGTGCCGCGGCACGGACAGCCCATCTCAGTACACACGAGCCGGTTGCTCCACAATATGGTGCTCAAGAACCAGGCGGTCGTGGGAGCGGTGAATGCCGGACGCGAGGCGTTCCAGGCAGCGGTTCGCGACCTGGGCACGTTTTACAGGCGATGGCCCGGGGCAGTAAAGTCGCTCATCACGGGACGATACGCACTCAACGATTTCCGTGAACCGATTTTGCAGCCGTCTGGAATAAAAAACCTTATCGTCCTGGGCGGGACGAATTGATGCCCGAAATAGAAAAGGGCGCCGAGCGTCGCAGGCTCGCCGAAGATGCGCGGCGTGAAAAGAACTGGAAGCGTTGGGGGCCATATCTCACGGAGCGCCAGTGGGGCACGGTCCGGGAGGACTACTCCGCCCTGGGCACTTGCTGGGAGTATTTCCCACACGAGCATGCGCGCAGCCGTACCTACCGATGGGGCGAAGATGGACTGCTCGGCATCTGCGATCGCGAGGGCCGGATGTGTTTTGCGCTGGCGCTCTGGAACGGACGCGATCCGATCCTGAAAGAGCGCCTGTTCGGCCTGGCCGGCCCCGAAGGCAATCATGGCGAGGACGTCAAGGAGTGCTATTTTTACCTGGATTCGACGCCCACCCACTCCTACATGAAGGGCCTCTACAAGTATCCGCAGGTGGAATTTCCGTACAAGCGGCTACTCGAGGAGAACCGGCAGCGCAGCCGCAAGGACCCGGAATTTGAGATTCTCGACGCAGGCGCTTTTCAAGACGACCGGTACTTCGACGTGTATGTGGAGTACGCGAAAGCCGGTCCGGATGACATTCTGGTCCGGGTTACGGCTGTGAATCGCGGCCCGGAAGCTGCCGTGCTTCATCTGCTGCCTACGCTTTGGTTCCGCAATACCTGGTCGTGGGGACGCACGGGGGAAGGGTACTGGCCGAAACCAAAGCTCTGGCGTGCGGACGATTGCCGCATCGGCGCCCGGCACGACGCGCTGGGGCAATTTGAGCTTGAGTTTGATCCCGGCGCTGAGGTTCTGTTCACAGAGAATGAGACGAATTTCGAGCGGGTGTTCGCATATAAGAACGCCCAGCCTTTCGTTAAGGATGCGTTTCATGACTACGTCATCGAGGGGCGACAGGACGCGATAAACCCAGCACAGGTGGGGACCAAAGCGGCCGGGCGCTATCGATGGGAATTGAAACCCGGGGAGCTGCGGAGCCTTCATTTACGATTGGGGGCGGCGCAGACTGCCGGCGTGCATCCTGGCGAGCTGTTCGACCTAAGAATCCGCGAGGCTGATGATTTTTACGAAGAGCTGTTGAGCTGCGTCAAGGGGTCGCCGGGGCTGGCGCGACAGGCTTACGCGGGACTGCTGTGGACCAAGCAGTTTTTTCACTACTCGGTGGCCGACTGGTTGGAAGGCGATCCGGCACAGCCCGGGCCGCCGGCGATCCGGCTGCACGGACGAAACGCCGACTGGGGCCATCTTTACAATCGCGACGTGATCTCGATGCCGGATAACTGGGAGTACCCGTGGTATGCGGCCTGGGACCTGGCATTTCACATGATTCCATTCGCGCAGCTCGACCCGGATTTTGCCAAGGAACAACTTGTGCTGCTGCTACGCGAATGGTACATGCACCCGAACGGGCAGGTGCCTGCGTATGAGTTCGCCTTCTCCGACGTAAATCCTCCAGTGCATGCGTGGTCCTGCTGGCGCGTCTACAAAATGACGGGACCACGCGGCGCCCGCGATCGCCAGTTTCTCTCGCGTGTTTTTCAGAAGCTTCTGGTGAACTTCACCTGGTGGGTGAACCGGAAAGACGTCGGGGGCAAACACATTTTTTCCGGCGGATTCCTCGGTCTCGACAATATCGGGGTCTTCGACCGCTCGAAGCCGCTTCCCGGTGGCGGCATGCTGGAGCAGGCGGATGGAACAGCCTGGATGGCGTTTTATTGCTCCACCATGCTTTCCATGGCGCTCGAACTGGCGCGTGACGATCCGTCGTACGAAGACATCGCCTCCAAATTTTTCGAACACTTCGTGGCGATCGCGGACGCTATGAATACTCTCGGCGGCAGCGGGCTGTGGGATGAGCAAGACGGGTTCTACTATGATCAGTTACACGTCGACGGCATTACGATGCCCATGCGCGTGCGGTCGATGGTCGGACTCATTCCGCTGTTTGCTGTGGAAGTGTTGGAGCAGGAGAGAATCGACGCTACACCGGGCTTTCGCAAACGGATGGAATGGTTTCTGCAGAACCGGCGCGACCTGGCACGCCAGGTTTCCTACATGGAACCGGATGCAAGGAAAGGGCATGCGCATCGGCTGCTGGCCATTCCTTCGCGGAACCGTCTGGAGCGTGTGCTCCGCTATCTTCTCGATCCCGAGGAGTTTCTATCGCCGTACGGTGTACGGTCGCTCTCACGCATTCACCGCGACCGGCCGTTTATTTTGCAGGTGGATGGCGAGGAGCGCCGCGTGAATTACGAACCGGGCGAATCGACGGAACCGCTGTTCGGCGGAAATTCGAACTGGAGAGGGCCCATCTGGTTTCCCACCAACTACCTGCTGATTGAAGCGCTCGAACGCTATCACCACTTCTACGGTGACTCGATACGGGTGGAATGCCCGGTGGGCTCTGGAGTGATGATGAACCTGCAGCAAGTGGCCGGCGAGATATCGCGCCGCCTGTCCTCCATCTTCGTTCCCGACGCTACCGGCCGCAGCGCGTGGCAGGGCGACATGCGGGTGTTTGCGGAGAACCCCCACTGGCGTGACCTGGTGTGGTTCTATGAGTACTTCCACGCCGACAACGGGCGGGGGTGCGGGGCGAGCCATCAAACGGGATGGACGGCGCTCATCGTGCGCCTGCTCGGACATGACGGGCGGCTGCGTTAATATCGACCCCTGCGACAGGCACGGGTACAATAGGAATCGATACGTCACCGGGGCGTTTGCCGGCTTTTTCGGATCAACGTGATCCGGGGGCTGTCGGTTGACGATTACCAGTTCTGATATAAGCTATAAACGGGAAGCGAAATATGGTCACTTGTCCTGTATGTGACGGCGCCATCGACGTGGATGAGGAAGATGTCGACGAAGGTGACTCGCTGAGCTGCGACGAATGCGGAGCCGATTTGAAAGTGGTCAGCACCGACCCGCTCGAAATCGAATCCGCCGAAGACTTGGAAGACGAAGACGAGGAGTCCGTTGAAGAGGACGAAGAGGAAGAGGAGGATTGGAAGTAGCCATGTTCCGGACGATGCCGAGGCGCGCTACGTGTTGGATAGTGGCGGCGACGCTGCTGAGTTCGCTGTGCGTGCTGGAAGCGAAGAAAAAAGACCCTGAGGACAGCCTGCGCACGGTACAGGGCACCGTGACAGACACCGCCGAAACCCCGGTAGACGGCGCTATCGTGCAGCTTAAAAACACGAAAACGCTTCAGATTCGGTCATTCGTGACCCAGCAAAAGGGCGCATACTACTTTCACGGCCTCAGTCCCAATGTGGACTATGAAGTACGGGCCGATTATCAGGGCGCTTCCAGCGCGACGAAAACCGTTAGCTCGTTCGACTCGCGCAAGGAAGTGGCCATCAATCTCAAGCTGCAGAAAAAGTAGACGCGCATAAGGGCACGAGCTGTTGTAAGCTCCCCAGTATGCGAATTCTCTTTCTCTCTCTCGTTGTTGCGGCCTTCCTTAGTGCCGCCGAAAAGAAAGTCATCCAACCCAAGGACTTCCCTGCCGGCCGTCCTTTCAGCCCGGGCATACTGGTGGACGGCACGCTTTACGCAGCCGGTCAGACCGGCGGCGATTCGAAAACCGGCAAGATCCCAGAAGACTTTGAGGCCGAGGTGAAACAGGCGTTGGAGAACGTCGGAGCGATCCTCAAGGAAGCCGGTATGGGATTTGAGAATGCCGTCTCCGTGCAGGTTTACCTGACCGACATGGAACTGTTCCCGCGCATGAACGCTGTTTACACCACATATTTTAAAGAGCCGCGGCCCGCGCGCACCACGGTCGGAGTGGCGAAGCTCGTGGGTACGGCCCGTATCGAAATAACTGTAACGGCTAAGTAACACTCAGCCTCGCCGGGACGCACATTACAATGAAAGGGTGACATCATTCAGCCGTTTGTGCGTCCTGGGGCTGGTAGCGGCCTCTCTGTCCTCAGCGCAGAATCTTAAGGATTTTGAAAAGCGCGTGACGGAGTTCACGCTCGCCAACGGATTGCACTTTATCGTGCTGGAGCGGCACCAGGCGCCCGTGGTTTCCTTCCACACCTACGTAAACGCCGGCGCCGTAGATGACCCTGAGGGCAAGACAGGACTCGCCCATATGTTCGAACATATGGCGTTCAAGGGCACGGAAACCATAGGCAGCAAGAACTGGCCGGCGGAAAAGAAGGCGTTGAACGCCATTGAGTCGGTTTATGACCAACTCGCCCAGGAACGCCGCAAGGGCCGGCGTGCCGATCCCAAGAAAGTCGAGACGCTCGAAGCCGAAGTGAGGGATGCCGTCGAAAAAGCGGAATCCTACGTAGTTCCCAACCTCTACCCCACCATCATCGAAGAAAACGGGGGGGTGGGGCTGAATGCCGGGACTTCGCTGGATTCGACGGAATACTTTTACAATCTGCCGTCGAATCGCATGGAGCTATGGTTTCTGCTCGAATCCCAGCGCTTCCTGCACCCGGTATTCCGGGAGTTTTATAAAGAGCGCGATGTGGTGGCTGAAGAGCGGCGTATGAGAGTGGAGTCGAACCCGCAGGGCAAATTGATCGAGAGCCTGGCAGCATCGGCTTTTCAAGCACACCCTTACCGCAGGCCAACCGGCGGCTGGGCGAGCGACATTCAGAGTCTGCGCGTGAGCGACGCCGAACAATTTTTCAAGACCTATTACGTCCCGGGAAATATCGCGATTGCCATTGTCGGTGACGTGGATGCAAAGCAGGCGCGCAATTTCGCCGAGAAGTACTTTGGGCGAATACCGAATTCTCCCCTACCCCCGCTTGTACACACGGTAGAACCGGAGCAGGATGGTCCACGGCAGGTACAGGTAGAATCACCTGCACAGCCCTTTGAAGTGATCGCTTACAAGCGGCCGGACCAGTACGACAAGGACGACCCGGTATTCGACGTGATCACCAGTATTCTGGCGGGCGGCCGTACGAGCATCATCTACAAAGAAATGGTTCGCGATAAGCAAGTCGCTCTCGCAGCCGGGGCCGAAGCCGACATGCCTGGGTCGAAGTATCCCAACCTGTTTGTTTTTTACGCCTTTCCCGGTCTCAATCACACGGTAGCCGAGAACGAGAAGCTGCTGGACGAAATCATTGAGCGGTTCAAGAACCAAAAAGTAGAGAAGGATGCGCTCGATCGAGTCAAAACGAAAACGCGTGCCGCTTTGATCCGACGGCTCGACAGCAATTCCGATTTAGCGCAATTGCTGACGGAATATTACGTCTCCTACGGGGATTGGCGCAAGTTGTTTACTTCGATTGACGATATCGACAAAGTAACGGCCGATGATGTGCAGCGCGTAGCGCGCAAATACTTCGTGAACAACTCCCGTACGGTAGCGTTCGACTTTCAGCCCGCTGCCGGCAAGGCGCAAGCGGAGGAGAAGCAATGAAGCGCGCGCCGATTATTGCCGCTTTGCTCGCTGCCGCTGCGGGCGCGCAAACGAAGCCGGAGACGAAATCCGCCGCGGTCCCTTCTTACAAAGATCTGAAATATCCCTCGCTGAAACCGGTTCACATTCCCGACGTAGCGACGTTCACTATGCCGAACGGGATGAAGCTCTATTTGTTGGAGAGCCACGACCTGCCGCTGGTGCGCGGATCCGCGCTCGTGCGCACGGGAAATCTATTCGATCCGGCGGATAAGGTCGGGCTCGCCACCATCACGGGCATGGCGTTGAGGAGCGGTGGCACGCAGGATAAGACGGGCGATCAGTTGGACGAGGAGCTCGAGAACATCGCCGCATCCGTCGAGACCGCCATCGACGAATCGTTCGGCACAGCATCCTTCTCATGCCTGAAGGAAAATACGGACGAGGTTCTGAGTATATTTCACGACATTCTGACTACGCCTGCACTCCGTGAGAACAAGATCGATCTGGCAAAGACTGAAATACGGAGCGGCATCTCGCGACGCAACGATGACCCGCACGGAATTGTGGAACGCGAATTCGCCGACACTGTCTACGGCCGCGATAACCCCTACGGATGGCAAATAGAATATGCCACCGTCGACAAAATCTCGCGCGAAGACGTCGCCGGGTTCTACCGCCGTTATTTCTTTCCCGAAAACATTATGCTCGCCGTCATGGGCGATTTTTCGGCCGCGGATATGAAAGGCAAGCTCGAAAAGCTGTTCGCCGATTGGACGGTCAAGCAGCCGCCCGTGCCGCCCTTCCCGCCGGTGAGCGCGAAAACAGCGCACGGGATCTTCCTCGCCACGAAGCCCGACGTGGATCAGACGTTCTTTGCCATTGGCCACTTGGGCGGTGAACTACGCGACAAGGATTTCCCGGCGCTGCAAGTCATGGCCGACATTTTGGGCGGTGGGTTTCAGAGCCGCCTGGTGCAGCGCGTTCGCACGAAGCTCGGTTATGCTTACGATGTTTCGGCCGGGTGGGGCGCTAATTACGATCACCCCGGCCTTTTTCAGATTTCCGGCAGCACCAAGTCTGCATCGACGGTGGAGGCCATCAAAGCCATCCAGGAAGAAGTGGACCGGATTCGCACCACGGAAGTCAGTGAGGAGGAGCTGACAAGCGCAAAAGACACCGTCGCAAATAGTTTCGTCTTTAACTTCGACACGCCGGCAAAAACGCTGAACCGCATTCTTCGTTATGACTATTTCGGTTACCCGCGGGATTTCATCGATCAATATCAGCGTGCCATTCAGGCTGTGACGCGAGCCGACGTACTGCGAGTCGCCCGTGAGCATATCAAACCCGAAGCCTTCACAGACGTGCTGGTCGGCAATCCGCAACAGTTCGGAACGCCCCTCAACGCCCTCGGCCTTCCGGTTGTACCCATCGATCTGACGATTCCCGATCCCGCGGGAGCTAAGGCTGAGGCGCCAGCCAAAACCGATGCCGCCAGTCTCGAGCGCGGCAAGAGGCTCCTGCAGCACGTTCAGGAGGCCGTGGGAGGCGCCGACCAGCTCGCTGCCGTTCACGATTTCACCGAATCTGTGGTGCTGAGCATGGCCGCCATGCCGCCCAACCTGAAAATCCAGCAGCTCAACTTATGGCTGGCTCCCGATCAATTCCGGCAGGAGAGCCAGCTTCCGTTCGGCAAAATCATTGTCTCCTCGGATGGCAAAACCGGTTGGATGTCCACACCGCAGCAGGGCCTGAAGACGATGCCTGAAGCCCAGTTGAAGCAGGTTCGCGAGGAGCTGTTTCGTAACTACTTCACGTTGCTGTTGAGCGATCGCGATCCAAACCGCACTGTCAGCTCTGCCGAAGATGGCGTGATCGAGATTAGCGATGACGACAACAACTCGGCCAAGCTGACCATCGACATGAAGACGGGCTTGCCCGCGAAACTGACGTACCGGGAGGCAGGGCCGATGGGCCCACCGGCCACCATGGATGAGTCATTCACTGATTTCGATAACGTGGGCGGCCTTCGCGTACCCAAAACCGTCACCGTAGCGCGCGATGGCGCCAAGTACGCCGAGGTCAGCGTCACCCAATACAAGTTGAATTCCGGAGTCAAATCGGAAGACATCACCAGAAAACCATGAAAGCCGCGGAATTCATCTGTCTGGCCGCATCAGTAGCCGTATTGCATGCCGAAACGAACCTCGACCGGGGCAAACACGTCCTGGATGAGACCATCGCGGCTTTGGGCGGGCAGACTTTCATGCATATGCAAGACCGCGTGGAAAGCGGCCGCGCTTACTCGTTTTACCGTGAACGGATCACCGGGCTGACCATTGCCAAGATCTATACGCGCTATCTGACGCGCCCGGAGCCGCCGATCGCCAGCTATCTGGGCGTCCGCGAACGCCAGGCCTTCACCAAGAAGGAGGACAGCGCGGTCCTGTTTGCCGAGGGCCAGGGTTTCGATATCACGTATCGCGGCGCTCGTCCTCTCCCTGATGAAACCGTTGAACGATACAAGGAGAGTACCCTTCGCAACATTTTTTACATCGTTCGCCAGCGGCTGGGTGAGCCAGGATTGATCATCGAATCGAAAGGATCGGACGTTGTCGAGAATCAGCCGGTCGACATCCTGGACATCACTGACTATGATAATCGTGTAGTCACCGTCTACATCAACCAGCTCACGCATTTGCCAGCCAAGCAGGTTACGAACCGGCGCGAAAGTAAAACCGGGTATGTGAACGAAGAGGTGACGCGCTTCTCCAAGTACCGCGCTGTTAAGGGAATCCAGTGGCCTTTCGATATCCAGCGCGAGCGTAATGGGCAGAAGATCTATCAGATGTATTCGGAGTCAGTTGATATCAACGTAGGCCTGACCGATAACATCTTTACACTTCCCGCCAATATGAAGATCCTGCCGAAAGAGAAATAGACGTTACTCGATTGGCAGATCGATCTCGATCCGCAATCCCGGGTGCGCGTTCGTGGCGCGCAGTTTTCCTTTGTGCAGCTCCACCGCACGGTGAGCGATCGATAAACCCAGGCCGACGCCTCCGCTTTCCCGGTTTCGATGTCCCTCCACCCGGTAAAACGGCTCAAAAATGCGGGTGAGGGCTTCTTCGGGAACACCCGGCCCATAGTCACGAACTTCGAGATGGGCATTTTTCCCGGTGTGACTCAGGCGCACTTCGATCGATGTCTGAGCCGGGGCATAGCGAATCGCGTTGCGGATCACGTTCTCCGCGGCGCGCCGCAAAAGTTCCGGATCGCCGGGCATCTGAATCGCCCCATCGGCTTCGAGGTCAAGTGTGCAGCCGCGCGCGTTGGCTTCTATAGCGCAATCGTTCACAACTTCGGCAATCAGCTCGTCCAGGCGCACACGCCGAGCTCGAATTGAGTTTGGATCCACCTCCGCCCGCGTCGATTGCAATAGACCTCCGACTAGGGTATTCAGCCGGTCCGCTTCCTTCTGGATACGATCCAGCGCGGCATCGCGATTCTCACCCGAGCGCGCCAGCTCGATGGATACACCTAGCCGCGCCAGCGGCGACCTCAACTCGTGCGAAATATCCAAAAGCAGCCGCCTCTCAGCCGCCACCAGATTTTGAATTCGCTCTGCCATGCGATCGAACGTGCGCGCCAGCTCTCCCAGTTCATCGCGGCGCGTGGATTCCGTGCGCGCGGCGAAATCTCCGTGGCCGAACCGCTCCAGAGCGGTCTGCAAGGACCGCAGCGGCGACGTCAAGTACCGAGCCAGCAAGTAGCACAACACGAGCACAGCCAGCATCACCAGGAGTTGCTCCGGCGGCAGAACATAGCGCGCTGCGCCTTCTTCGGGGATCGACAGGATGAACCAGTACTTGCCATCGCTCGTCCGCCGGGCAATGACCGAGCGGTTCCGCCGCAGCCAGCTCAGCAGCCCGGAGCGGATCAACGCACGCCGGTCATCGCCAGTCACCAGGTCCCGCCCGTTGGGATCCGTCAAATAGGCGTCTGCCTGAAAGATGCCCTGAATCCGGTCCAGATCCCATCGCAGCGCCTTCGGCCCGCCCGATTCGTAAGCTTCGCGCGCTTCGCGTGCCTGAAAACGAAAAGCCCGGACCATTGGTGCGTGGCGCATGGCGTCATCGAATCGCCATTCAATTAGATTGAAGCTTACGAATGCGGCCACGATGGTCGCCAAAAACCAGAGAAGAATCTTGGCGAATAGCGATCTCACACCGTGGCCTCAGGTTCCTCGCTGAATGATCGAACGAATTGATATCCGGCGCCGCGGATCGTCTTGATAATTGCCTGACCGGTTTCCAGCTTCTTCCGTAAGTGGCTGATGTGCATATCCACCGACCGGTCGAATGCCGTAGCCTTTCGATTATAGAGATGCTCCATCAAATCGTCGCGCGATACCACCTGCCCCGCCGAACGCATCAGCAGCTCCAGAATGTCGAATTCGAATGTCGTCACCTCGACCTTCCTGCCGCTTACCGACACCTCGCGGGATCCGGGATCGATGCGCACACCGTTTACTTCGAGTGGCCCGTCGGATGAGGGCGGCCTCTCCACACGCCGCAGGATGGCACGAATTCGCGCCACGAGTTCCCGGGGATTGAAAGGTTTCGCCAGATAGTCGTCCGCTCCCATTTCGAGTCCCGCGATCCGGTCCATATCCTCACCGCGAGCAGTTAACATCAACACGGGAACGCGGCTCTCCGCACGCAGTCGCCGGAGAATCTCGAACCCGTCCAGGCCCGGCAGCATCACGTCCAGCGTAATCAGGTCGAAGCCTCCGTGGAGGGCTCTCTCCAGTGCACTACTGCCCTCATGCACGCACTCAATCATGAAGCCTTCTCGCGTCAGGAACTCCGTAAGCAGAGAGCACAATTCAGCATCGTCATCGATTAACAGTATGCGCACGGCTAAAATTTAGCACGCGCGCGGTGCCTGCAGAAGCCGTTTTACATACATTTACAGCTGAACGGGCGCCCGGTTTCGTTTATCGGGTTAGGAGGCAGTTTCAGTTATGAAAATCCCTTTGATTCGTTTTGCCGTGGCTCCGATCTTGGCGTCCGGTATGTTATTCGCCCAAGCTCCAGCTCCCGAAGCACCGGCCCAACCACCGGCGCAGCACCGTCAGTTCCGTCGTGGCCAAATGTTCGAACGTATGGCTACGAAGTTGAATCTGAACGATGCCCAGCGGAGCCAGGCCAAGTCCATTTTTCAATCCGCCCGCGAATCCGCACAGCCCATCGCACAACAGCTGCAGCAGGCGCGTGTGGCCCTGCGGGGCGCAGTGAAGGCTGGTAAGTCCGACGCTGAGATCGATCAGCTCGCCGCCAATGCCGGCCAGTTGTCAGGTCAACTGACTGCGGTCCGCACCAAGGCCTTCGCCAAGTTCTACGCCATGCTCACGCCCGAACAGCGTACGACAGCGGACCAACTCGGGGGTCACTTCCATGGTATGTTCATGGGTGGCCATGCACACGCTCCCGGAGCCGGCGCCGGCAACTAGCGCGCTGCCACGGGCTCTAATGTTGCCGTTTGGGTTAAGGCGAGTGTGTATTGCGCGGCCGCTCACACTCGCCGTAGCCTCCATTCTGCTCCTCCAGTCCGTGCACGCGCAGAAACGGCGCGATGCCATCCTCCAGTTGCGCGATGATGTATCCACCGCCATGGCCCATGCCAGCCTGACCGAAAAGCAAACGGAGCGGCTCGATCATTGCCGCCAGACCCTGCTGCTCGCCGCGCAATCCGGCCGCGTTCACAAGGCGGCAACCCGCCACGATCTGCATAATGCCGTTAAAGACATTGAAAGAGCCATCAGCACCGGCCCATTCGAGCCGGGCGACCGCGACCTGGTTCGCCAGGACATCGCGCAGCTCCGCGCCATCGAACACGATCAGCAACTCAAGCGTGCGGCGCGATAGCCCTTACTCCGGCTTGCCAATTCTGCACAGCGGGTCGCCCACTACGATGTTTTGCCAGCTCAGGTTTGGAATCGAGATCCAATAGCTCTCCGCCAGATTGCGGCCGTTGAAATAGGCGGGAAACAGATACTGCGGGTGAGGCGTTGCCGTCAGATACGGCTCGTAAACGTGCCCTGAGCAGCCGCTGGCCCCCTCGTGAATGTAGTCTGCAGCCAGCGATTGCGGCGAGCCCGCGAAGAAATGTGTTCGATCTGACCACTTCGTGGTTGTCCAGGCATCGGGCGGTTGCGCAAACGTGCGCCCGTTGGTCGAGACGTACTCGGTGGCGATAGCGCCCGGCAGCCATTCGAACCTTAGCCATCGCTCTTTACGATCACCGTCATTCGAGCCCCAGGAAGCGTAGCCAATCACGCCGTGCTCTTCGTATACAACCCGCGACGTCTCCTCCAGCAGCACACGATCTTTGGGCAGCGCACGGGCTGCTTCCTTCAGCCATTCGTTGCCCCCTGTCGAATCGCTTGCCTTTAAGTCAAAAACAAATTTGCCCTGATTTCGCGCATGCAGTGACCGGTCAATCATCGCCGCCACATCCTCATAGCTGTAACCGGCAAGTCGCGTAACCAGGTAAATCGGGAACCTTCGGTGCTCGAACGCAGCGCCCATTTGTCGATAGAACGGGTTGGGCAGCGCACCGTCCAGACGCACTTTTGCCCCTTTCAGCTTGCTATAAAGCACGGTCAATTCGGAATCTACCGATGCCGCCTCTGTCTCCACACCTTCACCGGGCCCTTTGATCTTCAGCGGGACCCCCAGGGTGGTCGCAATATACAGAATCTTTTCGACGACCCGGTTGGCCGTCAGGCAGCGCGCCACGCCGCGCTCCACTTGGTCCTCGTATACCGCCCGTGTGATTTCTTCCTCGTCTGTGGTTTGGATGCGGCAAAGATTCGCCAGCGGAATCTGGCGCTTGTGAACGTAGTATTCTCCGATGTGCCGCGATACGCTCGATGCCTGGTTCACCACCACGAGCACGTTCTCCGCGGTCTGCGCGAACGCCGTGACCCCCGCCGTGCAGACCACCAGCCGGGCTCCCCATTGCATTTTTTTGAGAATGTTTCGATTGTACGAAAATCATTGATAACCCAGCAGGTTTGCCGCCTCCGCGCCCCGCACGCGGTCGCCGCAGCCATGTTTGTTACAATGAGTACCATCACACGGTCGGCGTTCCGGCTGTCGGGGTGTGGCGAACGGCAAGAGTGCCCTGGGCACCATGGATTTTGATCAGCTTCACACGTTCCTCGAAATCGTCCGGCTGAAGAGTTTTTCCAAAGCCGCGCAAACGTGCTACCGCACGCAACCGGCGATCAGTGCACAAATCCGCCAGTTGGAACAGGAGCTCAAAACCGAGCTGTTTGAAAGGTTCGGCAGCCGTATTTCGCTCACGACCGCTGGCCGCGTTTTCGCCGGATACGCAGAACAGATTCTCGACCTCCGCCGCCGCGTACAGGACGAAATCAACGAACTCGAGCGCGTGCCTCGCGGCGAACTGGTTATCGCCGCCAATGAAGCGACATGTATCTACGTCCTGCCGCAGGTTTTTGCTGAATACAAAAAGCAGTTCCCCGGCGTTCAGTTGCAGGTGGACCGCTCCTACGGCTCACGCGTGGTCGAGGCCGTTACGGAAAACATCGCCGATTTCGGACTCACGCAGCTTCCCGTACAGGAGAAACGCGTTCAAGTGGCTGATATTTACCGGGACGAGATTCGCGTGATCGCACACCCCAAACATCCGGTTTGTGAGAAATCAGGCGTGACCTGTCATGACGTCGCACCGTACCCTTTACTGCTTCCCAAATCCGGCACCACACGGACCCGCTTGAATGCCTGGCTCGAGCCGGTTGAAGACGAAATCCAGGTCTCCATGGAGCTCGATTCCACCGAAATGATGAAGCGTTTTACGATGGCGTCGCTGGGCCTGTCGTTTCTGGCAGCATCCAATTGCCGCGAGGAAGTCGCAGCCGGCAAACTTCGCTCTCTTTCTCTTGCCCCGGAGCCCATGATGCGCCGCCTGGGCCTGATTTATCGCAAGGATAAGGCGCTCTCCAAAGCTGCGCTGGGATTCATCCAGGTCGTACTCGAGAACTTCGGCGAAGCCGCGCACGAAAGTGTGAAAGGACCCCGGCTGGCCGTCCGGTAAACTAAAACGATGCACTGCACTGCCTGCAACCGGTCGTTCGCAAGTGACCTCGACAACTGTCCCCACTGTGGCGAACCGGCAAACCTGAAACCCGTAGCCATGCTCAAGACTTCGACCATTCTCATTTCCGCCGACGACACAGAGGGCGTGTATCGTTCCGTACGTGATGTACCCGAGGCGCTGCGCAAAAAGCTGCTGCGATCCACTTCCGGCCTGAATGCCCGAACCATTCTGATCGCCGACCGCCGCGGGCAGCAGCAAATCGCACGGGCCATCCAGTCACTTCCCGCTCCAGGCCAGCCCTCGCCGGCTAATGCTCTGCCGACCCCCGCTCCCAAACTCACGGTGGTCCACGCCGCCGGGGTTCTGCTCGCCGGGGCCACCGGGGTACTTGCCTGGCTACTTCTGTTCCGCAAGTAACACTTTTTGCGCCGCTATTCACCGCCCCCTTTCGGAACATTCCGGGACCAAAGCCGTCCAAACAAAATCATGCGTTTTCTTGTCATAGTCCTGTTGCTGCTGACCATTCCCCTGTCGGCCAGGGACGAGCAGCAGGGGGAACGGCCCGCCAGGAAATCAGTGGCCAAGACGGCTGCGCCAGCACCGCCGTCCGGGGAGGACTGGACTCTTTGGGGCGGCAAGAACCGCGACTTTATCGTCAATACCTCCGGATTAGCCGATTCCTGGCCCGACGCTGGCCCCAAAAAGCTTTGGAGCCGCCCCATGGGCGACGGCTATTCGGCCATCTCCGAAGAGGCCGGCGTACTATACACCGCCTACCGCCGTGGCTCGAAAGATGTCATTACCGCGCTCGATGCCGCTACCGGCAAAACACGTTGGGAATACGAATACGAAAACCCGTTCACGAACTCCTACTCCGAAGCGGTCGGTCCTGGCCCCTACGCCATGCCCCAGGTTGTGGGTGACCGGCTGATTACCGCGAGCGGCACCGGCAAGATCCATTCCCTTGACAAGAAGACCGGTAAAGTCATCTGGTTCCACGATCTCTACAGCGAATTTCACGGCAGCCATTTAATCTTCGGCTACGCCTGCCATGCCCTACCCTACAAAGACACTCTCATTTTTCTCGCCGGCGGCGATGGTGATGCCGCGCTCGCCTTCCGCCAGAGCGACGGCAAGCTGGTCTGGAAGGCACTGCAATTCACCAACGCGTATTCGTCGCCGTTGTTGATCAACGTGGACGGCCAGCAGCAGGTTGTCGCTGTGGCGGCTGACACGGTCTTCGGATTCAGCCCGGACAATGGCACCCTTTATTGGACGCATGAACACAAAACGCCGTACGGACTCGCCATCAGCACTCCCGTCTGGGCTCCCGGAAACCTTCTCTTCGTCGCCTCGGCTTACGGAGTTGGTGCGCGTACGCTGCACTTGAGCCTGTCGGGCGGCCGCACCACCGTAAATGAGCTCTGGTACGATCCGCACCTGGAGCTCCACATCGGCACGATCATTCAGCGCGATGGTTATGTTTACATCTCGAGCGGCTACAACGGCCCCGTTCTGATGAGCGCCGTGGAATTGAAAACCGGCTCCATCAAATGGCGGGAACGGGGCTTCGCTAAGGCGCAGCTTCTTTATGCCGACGGCAAAGTTATCCTCGCCGATGCCGACGGCACCCTCGCCCTTTGCCGCGTCAGCCCGCAGAAGTTCGAGGTGCTCTCAAAAGCATCCGTTCTGGAAAGCATCGCCTGGACGCCGCCCACTCTCGTCGGAACCCACCTTTACGTCCGCGATCGCAAAACGATCCAGGCCTTCGACCTCGCGCGATAGTTCGCTCACTCGAAACGCAGCGCCTTCATCGGGTCGATCACCGTCGCTCGTCTGGCCGGCAGGTACCCAGCCACCGCAACGACCATTGAAATGCCCAGCGTTGCCATCCCTAGCGTCCCCACATCCGTGGGTTTCACGCCAAAAAGCTGAGCTTCCACGAGCCGTGTCAGCCCGATCGCCGCTGTGAGGCCGATCGCCAGGCCCGCTGCCGCCAGCACCATCACCTCGCGCATGATGAGTCGCACTACCGATCCTCCGTTGGCGCCGAGGGCCATCCGGATGCCGATTTCCCGCGTTCTGCGCGAGACGGTAAACGCCATCACACCGTACAGCCCGATCGCCGCCAGCACCGTCGCCAGCCCGCCAAATGCCATCGAAAGTGTGGCCAGCATGCGCTCCGTCAGCAGCGAATTCTCCACTGCCTGATCGAGCGTCCGCATCTGGTAGATCGGCACACTTGAGTCCACGTCCCGCACCGCCACCCGCACGGCGCTAAATGCGCCCAGAGGCGGGCCATCCGTCTTCACGTAGGCTGTCATGGCGTCGACCCAGTCCTGCTGCGCATACGGCACATACAACTCATACGGCACTTCATCGCGCATGCTTTCGTACTTCGTGTCGCCCGCCACGCCAACGACTTCCATATCCATCTTCGTGCCTGGATCGTTTCCGAACCCGATATGCAGTCCCAGCGGATTACGGCTCCCGAAATACCGCTTGGCGAATTTCTGATTCACGATGGCCACTTTCGGCGCCCCAAAAATGTCTTTAACTGTAAAATCGCGCCCCGCCAAAATCGGAATTTTGAGCGTTTCGAAGAACCGCGGCGAACAAAACTGCATATGTGGATCCGGATCCTCGCCCTGTTTCGGCGTGTAGCCTTCAATGGTCACCGAGTTGTCCCACTCCCAGCCCTCCACAATGGGAATCACCGCTAAGGCCGTCGATTTGACTCCCGGGAGCGCTTCCAGCCGCTCCAACAACTGGCGGAAATACTGTCGGGTCCACGCCACATTGTATTCGCGGGCCAGCGTGGGCTCCATGCGCACTGCCAGCAGGTTCTTCGACTCGAACCCCGCTTGCAGCCCTTTTAAGTTATTTAAGCTTTGCAGGAATAGTCCCGCGCCCACCAGCAGCAACAAGGACAGGCCCACCTGCGCCACCACCAGGCCCTTGCGTAATCCCGCCGATGCCCCACCCGCCACCGAACCCGCTTCGTCCTTCAGCGTGCTTGCCAGCGCGGGCCGCGTCGCCAGCAGTCCCGGCGCGAGCCCGAAAAGCACCCCCGTCAGCAGCGAAACCAGCAGCGTGAACATCAAAACGCTCGCATCCGGTGTCGCTGAAATCGTAATCGACCATACATCCGCGGGCTGGAAACTGATCAGCGCCCGGTCCATCCATACCGCCAGCACCATTCCCGCCGCGCCGCCCGCCAGCGACAGCACAATGCTCTCGGTCAGGAGTTGCCGGATCAGCCGCCACCGGCCCGCTCCCAGCGCCAGCCGAACCGCAATCTCTTTTTGCCGTGAAGATGCCCGCGCGATCAACAGATTCGCCAGGTTCGAACACGCAATCAGCAGCACCAGTGCTACGATCGCCATCAACGCCAGTAGCGGCTTCGAGAATTGCTCCCGCAATTGCGACCGTCCCTTCGCAGCCGGAATCGTGTCGATCCACATCCGCAAAAATTGCTGCTTCGTGTACTCGCTCGCCTTGGCAAATGCCGCTTCCTGTACTTCCAGCTGCAGAATCTGGTGAAACAGCGGCTGGAGTCCAGCCTTTGCCTGTTCGATGCTCACTCCCGGCTTTAACCGCCCGAACACCTGCACAAAGCGCCGCCTCCGGTCATTTAATTCCAAGAACTGCCGCCCCGGCGGCATGGCGTCGTGCATGGTAATCGGCACACGAATCTGCGGCGAACTCCCCGGCTCCACGCCGTCGAATCCGGCCTGGCTCACGCCAATCACCGTCAGCGGATAGCCGTCTACCAGCATTCGTTTCCCGATCACCCGGCGGTCGCCGCCGAAGCGCGCCTTCCAGTAACCGTAACTGAGCACCGCTACCGGATGTCCTCGCTGCATCAGGTCGTCATTCGCGTCGAACACCCGCCCCGCCGCGGCTCCCACTCCCAGCACCGGAAAGTAATTACCTGACACAAATTCGATGGCCACAAGCTCCGTTCTGCCCCCGTAACTCAGGCTCGCCGTGTTGCCGTTGCGGCAGAACATTCCGCTGAACACCCTGTTTTTGTCGCGGAAATCGCGGTACATCGCATAAGAAAGGGAATTCGACCCGGTATTGCTGCCGTAGTGGTTTCCTTTCGCGGTCAAGAGCACCAGTTCTTCGGGATGCCGTACCGGCAGATATTGCAAAATGAGCTGGTTGATCAGGCTAAAAATCGCGGTGTTTGCGCCGATTCCCAGTGCCAGGGAGAGAATCGCCACGGACACGAACAGGGGTGATTTTCGCAGTGTTCGAAACGCGTATCGAAGATCTTGCAGCAGGGTTGCCATCAACCCTTATACTGTTCGTCGCGTATTTGGTTACTGGATCGCCAGCCCTATAGAAGGCTGCATTCGATCAGATTGAGTTCCTGCACGACCTTCTGCTGAAACTCCGCGAGTGGCGGCTCGTTGCCCTTGGGATCTTGCGGGAGTAGCCGGAGCAGTGCGGCCGAATCCCATTCGCGCGGCGGTCCGGCAGCGGTAAATCCGTCCATGCTCGCAGCCATGCAAGCCGCATGCACCAGAACGCGGATCTTGGGCGAGTCCGGCATGACGGCGTCGTGATGATGCCCGATCACGTCGACTAAGCCGTACTGAAAATTCCACAGCTTTGCCAGATACGCACCCACCTGGCAGTGGTCCAGCGTAAATATGTCTCGTTCCAGGTTGCGTGGATCGCTTTTGCCGTCAATCGCAGCCTTCTCCAAAAACTGCGTGTATGGCTCGGGTGCCAGCTTATACAAGGCAATGCGCCCCAAGTCGTGCAGAATAGCCGCCGTATACAGCATCGGACGATCCAGCAGATACCACTGCGCGAGCGACTCGCCCCATAAGGCTGAAGCCAGGCTATGCCGCCAGCAAATCCGTAGCGCCGGACTATCGCCCGGTGACATGTAATTCTTCAGAGCCACCGTCACCAGCATGTCACGCACACGGTTCGCTCCTACGAGCGAGAGCGCTTTGAGCACACTGGTGATTTCGCGGCTGAATCCGAATAGCGCCGAGTTGGCTAGCCGGATCACCTGCCCCGAGAGCGCCGGGTCCGTCACGATGAGTCGCGATACCTCGCGAAAATCGGCGTCTTCGTCGTTGATCACCGACAGTAATTTGAGGGCGACCGCCGGAAACGGCGGCAGCGACTTCAGCCCCGGCAAACGCCCGAAACTGACCTCGCTCTTGGTATTTCCGCTTTCGCCCAATCGCGGCTGTGGCATTACCCTCCGGGGTCGCGGTTGTTCGACTGGATACAATTGTAACTGATCGGGAGGTCTGTTAATAGGCGTCCGCCAGCATTTCAGGCCTTCGGTTTGGCCGCCTCTTCTTCCCGATCCGCTTCGGCATTTTTGCCGGTAAGTCTCAGGGCCGCCGCAGTCACATGTTCCGCCGTCAGGCCGTAGTGCTGGTAGATATCTGTCCAGGGGGCTGACGCCCCGAACCGGTCCACGGCGATGATCGTCCCCTCGTCTCCCACCCATCGGTGCCAGCCCAGGGCCGCTCCCGCCTCAATCGACACACGCTTCTTCAATTTTGCCGGCAGCACGCTCTCGCGATAAGCGGCGCTCTGCGCGCTGAACAGCTCCCAGCTCGGCATGCTCACGACCCGCGCCTTCACGCTATACTTCGTTAACTTAGTTTGGGCGGCAACACATAAGCTCACTTCAGAACCAGTGCCGAGCAGAATCACGTCTGCTTCGCCCTCGGATTCCGACAGAACGTACGCGCCCTTCGCCACCGCGGCATCCTTCGCACGGCTGCGATCCAGATGCGGCACCGCCTGCCGCGTGAACACCAGTGCCGTCGGACCGTCGTGCTGAATGGCCCATGCCCACGCTTCTGTCGATTCATTCGGGTCAGCCGGCCTGATGACCGTTAATCCCGGCACTGCGCGCAGCGCCGCCAACTGCTCCACCGGCTGATGCGTCGGGCCGTCTTCCCCCAAGCCGATGCTGTCGTGCGTGAACACGTAAATTGCTTTCAGTCGGCTCAGCGCTCCCAGCCGCACCGCCGGCTTCATATAATCTGAAAACGTAAAGAACGTGGCACTGAACGGGATCACGCCGCCGTGCGCCGCCATTCCGTTCACCGCCGATCCCATCGCATGTTCGCGAACTCCAAAGGCCACGTTCCGTCCCGCGTAACTCCATTCGCCTCCCACTGCGCCCTGCACTCCCGGCCCACCAAACTCCGGCGGCTGAAAATCTCCCATTTCTTTTAGCGCCGTATCAGTCGACGGATTCAAATCGGCCGAACCGCCGATGATATTCGGAATCCGCTTAGCGAGTGCATTCAAGGCGGCGCCTCCAGCGGCTCGCGTGGCAATCGGTTTATCCGATGTCGTCCACTTCGGCAGATCCGCCGCCCAGTCCGCCGGCAGCTTTCCGCTCGTGATCTGCTGGAATTCCGCGCCCTCTTTCGGAAAAGCCTTCTGGTATGCCGCAAATACGTCTTCCCACTCCTTTTGCGCCGTTGCTCCCTGCTTGACGGCACCACGGAAAAAGTCCAGCGCTTCCTGCGGCAGGTAGAACTTGTCCATGGTCGGCCAGCCCAAGGCCTTTTTCGTCGCCTGGAGCTCGTCTTCACCCAGCGGATTGCCGTGCGAAGAGAAATTATCCTGCTTATGCGGGCTGCCATAGCCGATATGCGTCCGCGCCAGAATCAGCGACGGCCGCCCGGTTTCCGCCTGGGCTTCGGCGATGGCGCGCGCCATGTCCTCTGTGTCGTTGCCGTCGGGCACCTCGCGCGTGTGCCACCCGTACCCTTGAAATCTCTTAGCCACGTCCTCGGTAAAGTCGAGATCAATGGCGCCCGCAAGCGAGATATGGTTCTGGTCGTACAGATAGATCAGCTTGCCCAACCGTAAGTGCCCCGCCAGCGACGCCGCCTCCTGCGTCACTCCCTCCATCAGGTCGCCATCGCCGCAGATCGAATACGTATAGTGGTCGACAATTTTGTGCCCCGGACGGTTGTAGCGCGCCGCCAGCCACGCTTCCGCAATCGCCATCCCTACGCCATTGGCGAAACCCTGCCCCAACGGCCCCGTGGCGACTTCGACGCCCGGTGTCTCGCCGCGTTCCGGATGCCCCGGTGTCTTGCTGCCCCACTTCCGGAACCGCTTCAGCTCGTCCAGCGGCAGGTCGTAACCCGTTAAATGCAGCAGGCTATACAGCAGCATCGAACCGTGGCCGGCGGACAACACAAACCGGTCGCGGTCCACCCACGCGGGGTTTTTCGGATTGTGCTTCAGGAAGCGCGTCCACAACGTGAAAGCCATGGCCGCCGCGCCCATCGGCATCCCTGGATGGCCCGCATTCGCAAACTGCACCGCGTCTGCCGACAGAATCCGAATCGTGTTGATGCACAGATTTTCCAGAACCGCGTCGGGTTTAGAATTCACACCGTCCTCCAACGTTAGAGTCTAGCAGTTGGAGGGTGCCTGCCCGGCTGCGCGGTTCCTGTAACCGATCTGCAACGGAATCAATCGGCCAGGCATAGGAGGCAGGCAATGCCGTTCTTATTTAATCGCCGCCGTGCTGGTGCAAGTGCGGATGCGGCTGCGCTGCCCCGTCGCCATGCACGTGATGATGCGGCCGCACTAACTTCGTGCGCTCCAGCAGACGCACGTCGTGCAGCAACTCGAGGGGCGGCCCCGCACCGCCAATCACACCGTTCTCCAGCACGTAACAGCGGTCCGCGATCTCTTCCAGCGTGTCCAGATCGTGCGTGGCCGTGATCACGGTCTTTGACCGGTCGCCCCATGAAACCAGAAAGTCCACAATTTGCGCCTGGCTTCCTGGGTCGAGCGCGGCGCTCGGCTCGTCCAAAAGCAGCACCTCGGGGTCCAGTACCAGCACAGAGGCTAACGCCACGCGCTTCTTCTCACCGCCCGATAGCCGGTGCGGTGCGCGATTCCGCAGATGCGTAATGCCCATCATTTCCAGCGTTTCCTCGACGCGCTGGCGTATCTCATGCTTGGGCCATCGCAGTTGGAGCGGCCCGAACGCCACCTCGTCAAATACGCTCGGATTGAATAGCTGGATATCGGGATTTTGAAAGACGATCCCCACCCGCCGCCGGAAGCTGAAAAAGAACCGCTCATTTTCCAGGCGCCCGGCGGTCAGTTGCTCTCCAAAAAACGAGATTTCGCCGCGTTCCGGGAAACACAACCCCGCCAGCATCCGCAGCAGCGTGGATTTGCCGGATCCGTTTGCGCCTAGCAGTGCCACCCGCTCGCCGCGCCCCACGCGCATAGACAATCCATTCAGGGCCGCAACCTGGAGATAGTGGTAGCTTACGTCCTTTACCTCAAATGCGATTTCTCGCGCACCGCCTTCCTTCATCGCCCCAACCACACCGCCGCGGCAGCCCCTGCCAGAAATCCGCCGGCGCGCACCCAGTTCGTCAAGCCCATTTCCCGCTCGTCCAGCAGCCGCACTTCGCCACGAAATCCCCGCGCCTGCATGGCCGTGTGCACGTCTCCGCTCAGTTGCAGGCTCTTTCCCAGAAGCACTCCTGCGCTCGCTGCTGCCAGACGTCGCCGGTCCTCGGGCACGAGCACTCCCACCATCCGCGATTCGCGCGACTCAAACATGTCCTTGGCGATTTGCAGAAACAGGAACATATACCGGTAACTCATGCCCAAAATTACTACGAGAACTGCGGGAAATCGGATGGACCGCAGCGCGGCTAGCAAATGGGTCCACAAAGTTGTCAGAATCAGCAACACCGATAGCGTCGCGGCCGTCTCCGCACGAAGCACAAGAAAGCTCGACGCTCTCACGCCCTGCTCCGTGATGGGCCAACCCAGACCCGGCACCCGGTAAATGATCGTCCCCGGCGTCAGAAAGATGGCCGGCAACCCGATGGCCCCGGTGAAGAATGCCACCGCAACCCAAACCCGTTTCATTAGAAATTTCAGTGGCACGCGCGAGGAAACCGCGAGAACACACGCGACCACAAAGATCCCGCCTAAGACCGGCAACCGGCGCACAGCAATCGATGCCACAATCAGCGCGCCGACGCCCATCAACTTCACGCGTGGATCACAATGCTGCAGGAAACCCGCGGCTGTTGCCGTATCCTCCGCAAAGAGCGTGTGCTGCATGGCCTCCAGGAAGCTGCGAATCGTCTTCTCAACGAAGCTCTTGCGCCGCGCCCGATGGGCGGGCTCCCAAGCGGCTTCATTCTTCATGAACCGCCCCGCTGCCACTCCGGCCACAATAATCAGCCCCACCCCGGCCATCGCCGAAAGGAAATACCCAAACTCCGCGCCTTTGATAAATGCTGGAGCGTATCGCGGAAATGGAGCCGTCCAGATCGTCGATAGCCGCTCCAGACCCAGGGGAGTTCTGGCCGGCGGCAGTTGGTTGCCCGATGCCGCCGCGATTTGCTGCCTTATCTGCGCGTCCGCCAAGTCCTGCGCGCTCCACTCCCCCCATGCGCTCCCCACCGCCAAAATCCCCAGCGGCGTAAGGATCAAAAGCAGCGCCAGGCCCAGCCAAAGCTTTCGAGCAGTGGGCAGCGTGATGGTCCCAAGCATATTAGGTGCCGTTTCTTCACGATCCGGTGCGTCCGGAGCTGTCTCCCGCAGCAACCCAATGTCGCTCCGCTGGAGATAGCCAACCAGCCCTGCAGAGATAATGAACTCGGCGAAACCTGCCAGCGTCAAGTGCCCAATCATCATCGCCGGTATTGCGATGCTCAGCGGATACGGCGCATAAAGAGGCGCTCCCGTGGCATCCCGGAACAGCTCCGGCTGGATGCCGAACTCTATCGCCGCGCATAGTGCTGCCAGGTTGATGGCCACATACCCGCCGATCCCTGCGCCCAGGACCCTCCTGATAGATCCAAGCTTTGCTCGAAACCCGATCACCCGGTAAACGGCATAGCCCGCCAGTGATCCCACGATCGCCATATTGAAGCAGTTAGCGCCGATAGCCGTAATCCCCCCGTCGCCGAAGAAAACCGCCTGGATCGTCAGCGCAACTGAAATGGCCAGCATCGCCGCCCAAGGACCTAATACGATCGATGCCACCCCCATCCCTACCGCGTGCCCGGTAGTGCCCCCCGGTAGTGGCAGGTTAAACATCATGATTACAAAGGAAAACGCGGCGAAAACCGAAATCAGGGGAATCATCCGCGAGCTGAGTGTCTTCTTTACGCGACGAAGTGCTGTATACCAGAATGGCGCTGCTGCGCCCGCGAGAATTCCGCAGGTGGAAGGGCTCAAATATCCGTCCGGGATATGCAAACTGTCCGCAGCATATCACGATCCCGGAATTCGTGCGAAAACCGACTAGGGAAGGTCCTGCCCGGAAGCCGTCACCGTCAACCGGCCGTGTTTGACGCCTTTGGCCGCGATGAGAGCGTTCGACAACTTCTGCACCAGCGCCGCTTTGCCTTTTACTAGAATCACTTCCAGGCAGTTATGGTGATCGAGATGGACGTGCAGAGAGGAAAGTACCGCCGAATGATACTGATGCTGGAGTTCCGTCAGCTTGTCAGTAATCATGCGTGTGTGGTGGTCATAAACCAGCGTGACGGTGCCGAAAACCTCAGAATCAGCGGACTTCCATGCCTCCTGCACCATTTCGTTGCGAATCAGATCCCGAAACGCCTCCGAACGGTTCGTATACCCGCGGTCGGCAATGAGTTTGTCGAACTTTTCCAACAGTTCGCCATTGATAGCCACACCGATGCGGCACAGTTCATTCATACGTACTAACAACAGCATACATCCGCTTCATCCGATCCTTGTTGTGCCTCGTATGTCGTGCAGAAAGGCGCACTGCCAGTAACACTGATTTGTTATCCGTGCTACGACACGCTTAGAATGGCTTCTCGAGCCCTAGGGGCACGGCGGCTAAAAGCCGTCGGGAAAGAACGGAGTGCAGTAACTACGGGAGCGTGGTGCGGTCGAGAGGACTTGAACCTCCACGGGGGGTACCCACATGCACCTCAAGCATGCGCGTCTGCCAGTTCCGCCACGACCGCAAATCTGAAAACTACTTCTTGGCCGGCGCAGGGGCCGGTGGCTGAGCCGGCGCGGGGGCCGACTTCTTTGCCGGAGCACTGCGTTCCAGAACCGTACTGGAACCTCCGGCATTCCGGGACGACAAAATCGATAGCGCGAGAGACGTACACATAAAGACGATCGCGGAGATCGTGGTGGCTTTGGAAAGCAATGTTGCGGAACCACGCGGCCCGAAGGCCGTCTGCGACCCCATACCGCCGAACGCGCCTGCGAGGTCTGCCGCCTTGCCGCTTTGAAGAAGCACGACAATGATCAAGAAAATGCAGACCACTACGTGAATACAGGTCACCAAAATATACATATCTGGTCTTTTTAGTATAGGGAATGCGGAAAGGGCGGTCAATGCGGGGGGAGCGCCGCTCGCTTAGCTCGCCGGGGTTGTCAGGGCCAATTTTGGGGTTGGCGAAAATCGGTTAGGGCCGGCATAGCGGCCATAGGGAAGGAGTGGGCTTAGCAGCCGTGTATTCGACAATGCGCGCTCAAGGCTTCGCGAGCGCTCCTGACTTCGAATTTTGCGCTCCTAGCACTTTGCGCGGCCACAACGAATTCTGGATGCTTGCCAATACCGGCTAGTTCTAAAAGCCGCCGAGCCGATACATAATGCCAATTGGTGGCTTCGATCACGGAGTCTAGCAGCTTCTCTCTTTGGATACAGTACAGCCAGTTCTGTTTTTTCATTGCGGCTCCTCGACAAGAAAGAGGAGCCAGCCGTTCCTGACGGTTTAGACGGCTCTTGCCTGTTGCATGTATTTTAGCCCCTAAAATCGCTTACCGGGAAAGGGTCTCGGATCAGCAGCTAATCGCGGAAACGAGTGTGTGCGTTCAAGGACGACTGGTTTTTTTCCACGATGGTGAATATGGCAATCGCATTGTACAAATAGCGCCCTATTGCCCAATTCCATGTGTCCACAAACGGCCGCAAAACTGTAGCGTCCCTAGCGGCGATTCGCAAGTTGAGTGAATTCGGCCCAGGTCTTAGGGCTACAATTTTTGGCTGCGAGTATTCTCTACGCGTGTGCTAAAATCCCGGTTCAAATGAAACGGATTCTGTTGCTTGCTTTGGCCGCGACCGGGATTGGCACCGTGCGCGCCGAAACGCTCGTGTTGGATGGCTTCACGCTGATTGATGGGACGGGGCGAGCGCCGGTGGGCGACGCGGCCATGATCATTACGGATGGGCGCATCCAGTGGGTGGGGGAACGGGCACAGATGAAAGCGCCAGCGGGGGCGGAGGTCGCCCATCTCACGGGCAAGTACGTGATGCCGGGGATCATCAATCTGCACGGACACGTGGGGAACACGATTGACCTGGGGCAGGATCCGAAAAACGCGACGCGCGAGAACGTCGAGAAACAGCTCCGGCTGTACGCTTCGTACGGCGTGACAACGGTGCTAAGCATGGGGACCGACCAGGAAGCCGTGTATCCAATTCGCTCCGAGCAGCGTGCGGGGCGGCCGCACATGACGCGGATTTACTCGGCCGGGCGCGGATTCACAGGCGCGGGCGGGTATCCATCTACAGTCGCCGGGATGAAGGGCGTGCCGTTCGAGGTATCGAGGAAGGCGGATGTAGACCAGGATGTCGACTGGCTCGCGAGTAAAAAGGTCGACCTGGTAAAGATCTGGGTGGATGATCATCTGGGGCGAGAGAGGAAGATCCCGATCGAATTGTGCAAGGCGATTATCGCGGATGCGCACAAGCATCATCTGAAAGTGGCCGCTCACGTCTTTTATCTGGACGATGCCAAGGCACTGATTGACGCGGGACTGGATGGACTGGCGCACAGCGTGCGGGATAAGCCCGTCGATGAGGCACTGATCGCGGCGATGAAGAAGCACGGGGCGTTCCAGGAAGCGGCGACACTGACGCGCGAGGAATCGACGTTCATTTTCGCCAAACCGGGCGCTCTGCTGGAGGATACGTTCTTTACGCGCGGACTTTCGGAGAATGTGCTGAACACACTGAAGAGCGCAGCGTATCAGCAGAAGATTGCAGCGGACCCGGACTACTCCAGATACCCGGAATTTCTGGAGATGGCAAAGGCGAACTTGAAGAAGCTGTCGGATGGCGGAGTGAAAATCGGGTTCGGAACGGACAGCGGTCCACCGGCGCGGTTCCCGGGCTTCTTCGAGCACTGGGAAATGCAGTTGATGGTGGAATCGGGGCTGACTCCGGCGCAGGTGATCACGGATGCAACGCGCAATGGAGCGGAGTTTCTGCAGGCAAAGGACCTGGGAACGCTGGAAAAAGGAAAATGGGCGGACCTGATCGTGCTGGGCAAGAATCCCTTGGAAGATATCCGCAACACGCGGACGATCGAAATGGTGATGATCGCGGGCAATAAGCTGTGATCACCAGTGCCGTCTGCGGCGCGAACCGCAATATACGGTACTCTGGATCACATCTGCGCGGAAGGATTGATATGATGAGGTCATGCGCACTGAGCGCCGCCTGAGGGCTCTGGTCCAACTTGTGGCGATGTGTGTGCTCCTGGCGGTCAACGCCGCTGCCGCCTCGCCGGCCCACCACCATTCCGACGCCATCGGTTCGGATTGTGTCCTCTGTTGCGTGGGGCATCTTCCCGTGCTGCAGTCGCAACACGGGGTGGATATCAGGCCGGCGTCTCGAACAGACTGGCACGCAGCAATCGAAGAATTCCAGCCGGATCTCGATTCCCAATTCACGGCCACACCGGGACGCGCGCCGCCCGCTCTCTGATCATCCAGTAAAATTCCCGAGTTATCTCGCCCGACTATCATTTGGCGCACCACGCAGGTTTGAGTCCCGCCATGGGTTCAGCCTGGGGGAGGAGATTATGCACCGTCCAGAGCGGACGCGGCTTCACGCGCACTTCCACAACAGCCGCCGCGCACGCACCAAAGATCTGATAAAGACGCGCGATCTGGTGGCCTGGGTCTGCCCGGCACCGATGTTATTCCTCATTGCGCTTCTCGCCGGGTGCGGTCGGGGTCCAGCCGCGGATCCTGCAATGTCGAGCAGTGACAGCAGTGCCAGCGAGTCGAAAGCACGGCTGTTCACGGTTCCGAGCGAGCAGATGGCGCATGTGCAAGTGGTGCCAGTGCAATCCGGCAGGTTGCCGCGCACGCTCCGTCTGACCGGCGCAGTGGCCTATAACAGCTTTGAAACGACACCGGTTATCACCCAAGTCGGCGGTCCTGTGGCGCGCATATTGATTTCGCCCGGCCAGGAAGTCAAAGCCGGCCAACCCATGTTATATGTGAGCAGCCCCGACTACGCTCAACTTCGGACGAACTTTGTCAAAGCCCAATCCGCATACGAACTAGCGATAAAGGCTTACTCGCGATCGGCGCTGCTTTATGACCATGGCGCCCGTCCGTTATCGGATCTGGAGCAGGCTCAATCAAGCCGCGACCAGGCCCAGGGTGATCTTGACGCTGCACGGCAGGCCTTGACTGTGCTGGGTTTGAATGCAGACAAAGTAGTCAAAGAGCCGGTCTCGCCGGAGATCGCCGTCTTAGCTCCGATCGCCGGCGTGGCAGTCGAGCGTTTAGTATCGCCGGGGCAAGTGGTGCAGGCTGCCACGACTCAGGTGTTCACGATTTCTAACATGCACTCGGTTTGGGTGCTCGCAAACGTTTACGAGCACGATCTGGGCCTGGTGCATATCGGTGACGCGGTTGAAATTCAAACGGATGCCTACACCGAACGGTTTTACGGAAACATCTCATTTATCTCGCCGGCGCTGGATGCAGCGTCTCGGACTCTGCAGGTGCGCATCGTGACCGACAATCCAGGCGGCAAGCTCAAGAAAGACATGTACGTTACGGCAATCGTACAAGCCGGCGCCATCGACCATGCTCTTACCGTGCCAGATTCCGCGGTATTGCGAACTGCTGAAAATGAGCCTTTTGTTTATGTCGCGGCCAATGCGGCTAAACCCAATGAATTCGCCCAACGTCTGGTATCGTTGGGCCAAAGCCAGGGCGGACGTACTCAAATCATCAGCGGCCTGCAGGCGGGTGAAAAGGTAGCGGCCGACGGGAGTTTGTTCCTGCAGTTTGCCAATGCGTTGCAGCAGCGATAAACCATGATTCATCGCGTCGTTCAGTTTGCGCTAAAGCAGCACTTTCTGGTCCTGATGGTCACAGCACTCATCGTGATCGTCGGTATTATTTCTTTCAGCCGCATGCCGGTGGACGCTTATCCCGATCTGTCGCCGCCCATGGTTCAAGTGATCAGTCAATGGGACGGCCACGCGGCGGAAGAAATCGAGCGTCTGGTGACGCTGCCCATTGAAGTACAGATGAATGGTGTGCCGCAATTGACTTTTATGCGGTCAATCTCGCTCTACGGGCTCTCTGACGTGATTCTGACCTTCCAGGACGCTACGGACAACTATTTCGCGCGCCAGTTAGTCTTCGAGCGCCTGGGTCAGGCAAATGTGCCCTCCGGCGTGACGCCTGGTCTGTCTCCTTTGTTCAGTCCCAGCGGTTTGGTCTACCGCTATGTCATCGAAAGCCCTGATCGTTCGCCACAGGAATTAAAGACTATTGAAGACTGGGTGCTCGAACGGGCGTATAAGTCCGTACCCGGTGTGGCGGACGATTCCGGCTTTGGCGGAACGGTCATGCAGTACCAGGTCTTGCTGGATCCTGCTCGATTATATGGTTTCCATTTGACGGTTCAGGACGTAATTCAGTCCCTATCCGCTAATAATAGCAACGCCGGGGGCGGGTTTTATTCTAAAGGCGGCCAGTTTTATTATGTCCGTGGAATTGGACTGCTGCGTGATCGCAAAGATATTGAGCAAGTGGTGCTCGCGAGTCAGAATGGCGCACCTGTTCGCGTCAAGGATGTGGGCGAGGTTGTGATTGGCCACGCGCCCCGCCTTGGCGAGTTTGGGTTTCAGGACCGCCGTGGGGGTAACGACGATGCGGTAGAAGGCGTAATCCTCATGCGCCGCGGCGAGCAAACGCAAAACGTACTCAAAGGCGTCGAAGCCAAGACGGAAGAGCTCAACCGCCAGCTACCGCCGGACGTGAAGATTCGCCCTTACTACGACCGCAGTGACCTGGTGAAATTGACGGTGGATACAGTTGAAGACAATCTGCTGCGCGGAATGATCTTGGTTTTGATTGTCTTGATTTTCTTCTTAGCTAGCGCAAGAGCCGCTATCATCACAGCACTGACCATTCCATTAGCGTTGCTTTTCGCATTCATCGTCTTGCATGCCCACAACATCCCGGCCAATTTGCTATCGATTGGCGCGATTGACTTTGGAATTATTATCGATGGGACTGTCGTGATGGTGGAGAACATCTACCGCGAGTTAAATGCGCGACATGGTGAATCTTACAATCTGACTGAGGTTATCGTCGCTGCAGCGAGGGATGTGGACCGCCCGATCTTTTACTCTGTTGCTGTCATCATCGCCGGCTATCTGCCAATTTACGTATTGCAGGGGCCATCGGGCCTTTTGTTTCATCCTATGGCCGATACTATGTCCTTCGCATTGATTGGCGCCCTGCTTCTGACACTGACTCTAGTGCCGGTGCTGGCTTCTTATGCGTTCAGAAAAGGAGTGCGTGAGAAGACCAACCGCATATACGAGTGGCTCAAACGGGAATACAGCTCCGAGCTCGCCTGGTGTTTGAATCACACCTGGGCGACGATGGTTCTCGCAACGCTCATTTTTTGCGCCACGCTTCTGCTGGTGCCTTTCATTGGCGGGGAATTCATGCCGCACCTCGACGAAGGCGCACTGTGGGTCCGTGCGACCATGCCCTACACCATTTCCTTCGAAGAGGCGAGTAAGATCAGCCCTGCGATCCGTAAAATTCTGATGTCGTATCCGCAAGTCACGATCGTCGGATCGGAACTTGGCCGTCCGGATGACGGTACTGACCCGACTGGCTTCTTTAATGTCGAGTTCTATGTGGGACTGAAACCGTATAAGGACTCGAGCTGGAGCGGTCGTATCCACACGAAAGAACAATTGACAGACTCAATCCGGCACCAGTTGGAAACTTATCCGGGCATTATCTTCAACTTCACACAGCCAGCCGAGGATGCCGTAGATGAAGCCTTGACCGGGCTCAAGAGCGCGCTGGCCGTCAAAATCTACGGACCTGATTTGAACGTTTTGCAGGATACAGCCATTAAAATCAAGGAAACGTTGGAGCATGTGCCCGGGTTTGCCGAGTTAACGGTAGTTCGCGAGCTCGGCCAGCCCAGCCTCTTGGTTGACGTGGATCGCGAGAAGATCGCGCGCTATGGAATCAATGTTGCGGACGTGGAGGCAGTGGTTCAGGCAGGCGTTGGTGGCCAGGCGGCAACGCAGGTTATTCAAGGAGAGAAGTTGTTTGACCTGGTCGTACGCATGCGGCCCGAATTCCGCGAAAGCAGCGAGCAGATTTCACACCTGCTGGTTGGAACACCCGGCGGGCAGCAGATTCCACTCAATCAGCTGGCAAAGATCTCGCAGGGCAACGGCGCATCTTTTATTTACCGCGAGAACAACTCCCGCTACATCGGCATCCAGTACAGTATTGTCGGACGTGACTTGGCGCGAGCCGTAACTGCCGGGCAACAGGCAGTCTCTAAGACCGTTTCCCTGCCGCAAGGTTACCGCATGGAGTGGGGCGGTGAATACAGTGAGTTTCTTGCCGCCGAGAGTCAGCTTAAGGTCGTCGGACCGATCACCGTGATGCTGATTCTGCTTATCCTTTTCGCCCTCTACGGCAACTTCAAATTTCCGCTCATTGTTTTACTGAGTGTGGTCCTCACGGAACCGGTCGGGGCTCTCATCGCGCTGAAGTTAACCGGCACTCCCTTCAGTGTCTCCTCTGTTTTAGGATTGCTCGTGCTTATGGGCGTGTCAGTGGAGACTGCGGTCATCGATGTTTCATATATCAATAAACTGCGCGTTAACGGGCACGATATCCGCGATGCCACCTTCGAAGCATCGGTCGTCCGATTACGGCCAATCATGATGACTGCGTTAGTGGCCTGTCTGGGCCTGCTGCCGGCGGCTCTATCACATGGCATTGGTTCGGACACGCAGCGGCCGTTTGCCATCGTCATCGTGGCCGGGCTGATTTCGCGTCTGTTTCTGGGGCGAGTGGTCAGCCCGGTCCTGTATCAAATGGTCGCCAGAGAAGGCGACGTTTTGCAGGTTTAGCCCGAGCGGTTCGCGGTGAGGATACTAGTCGGACTGGATGAGCCTTCGCTTTAGCGCGCGTAATGGCCCTTGATGATCCGCTCCATAAGCACGTTGGGCCCATAGCGTTTAAGCCAGGCGGCGAATCGCTGCGCGGTTGGCCCGGTGATGTACCGAAGGCGCGGCTGCCGCTTCCGAATAATTCTGTAGACGAGCCGTGCGATAGATTCTGGCTCCGGGCCTGCCCGCTCCTCCGCTGCCATTTTGGCGACTGCCTGCTCACATGCAGTTCTATACGCTATGTTCTCGAATGTCCCTGCGGTGAAGCGCCGGTTGTTCGTGAACCCGGTCCGGTGATCTCCGGGCTCTACCAGCACCACGCGGACACCGAAGGCCTTCAATTCCATCCTCAGGCACTCAGTCAATCCTTCCAGCGCAAATTTCGACGCGCTGTACATGCCCTGGTATGGTATGGCGATCAGGCCGGCGATCGACCCGATATTCACAATGCAGCCCGATTTCTGCTTTCGCATTTCCGGCAAAATCGCGCGACAAACTCTGAGTACTCCGAGCACATTCACTTCAAGCTGCTGGCGTGCTTCGTCCGGCGACGTATCTTCGATCGCCCCTGCGATTCCCATTCCCGCGCTATTGACCAGCACGTCTATGCGCGCCTCGCGCTGCAGCAGCGACTTGCACCCAGCCCGCACTGACTCATCCGAAGTCACGTCCATGCGCAACGCGGTTATTCTTGGGTCCACAGCAACCGCGCTCCGCGAAGCGCCATAAACCCGATAACCCTCGGCCGCCAGCAAAGCCGCGCAACTCGCTCCGATCCCCGACGACGCCCCCGTTACCAGCGCCACCGGCGAGTTCTTCATCGCGTAATCCCCTTGCCCTCGGTTACCGTCACTACTCGGTTCACCCCGACATTCTGGATCTTGTCAATGATGCCGCTCGGCCATCGAACCTCGAGATCCGCCTGTTCCGCTGTCCCCAATCCGAAGTGTACGCGCAGATCACTCTGTGAAAGGTAACTACCTCCACTGCGTACTTCATCGGTTTGCCGGTGCGGACCCGTCGAACAGATAACTCTGGCTCCGATCCCGGAACGGTTTGACTTCGTACCAATGGTCTTCACTCGGAGCCAGTTGTTCTTCAGGGTGCTATCCGCGCGCAGTAACTGCGGAATGTCGTTGACGCAATTTACGACTACATCGATGTCCCCATCATTATCGAAATCGCCAAACGCACAGCCCCGCGCCGCCACCTTTTCGAGGATGCCCGGCCCCGAATCCGTCGAGACGTCCTGAAACTTTCCATTTCCCAGATTCCGGTACAGGATTTTTCGCTCATGGTATCCTGCTTCGGCATCCGTTTCTCCGACTTCCGGATACACATGCCCATTGCACACCAAAATGTCGGGCCAGCCGTCGTTGTCATAATCGAGAAATCCGATTCCCCAGCCGAGAAACCGGGTGTTTTTGCCGAGCCCGGATTGGAACGTCTGGTCGTCAAACGTCATTTTCCCGAGGTTGCGATAAAGGCTGTGCGTGTCGCCGGCGAAATTGGATTTCACGATGTCCAGCCGGCCGTCGCAATCGTAGTCCGCCGCCGACACACCCATGCCTGCCTGCGGCTTTCCGTCCGGGCTGTATGCCACGCCCGCTTCGATAGCAATATCCGTGAACGTGCCGTCGTGATTATTCTGGTAGAGCGCCGACGAGGTCGAGTCATTGGCCACGTAAATATCCGGCCATCCGTCGTCATCGAAATCGGCCACCAGCACGCCCAATCCGTACGTGCCCGGTGTATGCAAAATACCCGATTTCGCCGTGACATCCTGGAACGTTCCGTCGCCGTTATTGTGAAACAGGATGTTTTTGCCGCCCTTTAAGCCCGGCGGGCCGCACGCCACCATCAATCCTTTGTACAGGCACGGCCCCGATTCAGGCAGCGGAGTGGTCTTCGGATCGAAATCAATGTAGTTGGCCACAAACAGGTCGAGGTGTCCGTCGCGGTCATAATCCACAAACGCGCATCCCGTGTTCCAGCGTTTTTGGCCGCCACCGGGATTGGTCGTCACGCCCGCCTTTGCCGCCACATCCGTAAATGTTCCGTCGCCGTTGTTGTGCCAGAGCGAGCAATCCCCCCAGTAGGCCACGAACAGGTCGACACGTCCG
>Ga0070734_10000342_pt1 | contig 107492 bp, 94 predicted proteins | sample Coa_R1_8_FD_66444 | JGI IMG/M metagenome (GOLD analysis project Ga0070734, IMG submission 66444) | Surface soil microbial communities from Centralia Pennsylvania, which are recovering from an underground coalmine fire - Coalmine... | ecosystem: Environmental > Terrestrial > Soil > Unclassified...
TTGTGCTTCGCCAGCACCTTCGTGATCGCTGCCGTCAGGGTCGTCTTGCCGTGATCGATGTGCCCGATCGTCCCGATATTGATATGCGGTTTGCTTCGGTCGAATTTTTCCTTTGCCATGCTCGAACCTTATACCTGTCAGGATTGTGAACAGGAAGAAAAGACTGGAAGCCGTGAATCAGGATCGAGCAGTTACGTTCCGTTGCCGGGAACTCCATCCTGACGCACGACCAACCAAAAACTGGAGCCGTTGACCGGGCTTGAACCGGTGACCTCGTCCTTACCAAGGACGCGCTCTACCAACTGAGCTACAACGGCCTCGCGCGGAGCCGCCTGAAATTCGCGGCCCTAAACCACATTCTACAAAATCTGCTGGTGGATGGGGGAGGATTCGAACCTCCGTAGCTCCAAGGAGCGACAGGTTTACAGCCTGTTGCCATTAACCGCTCGGCCACCCATCCAGGCCCTTCCCATCCCGTGCACGCACACCGAAAGCGAGACTCTCAGGGAGGGGAAACTACAAGCATACATTGAAGGGACGTTACAATGCAACTCGGATTAGCCCGATCGATTGGAGCCTCGTAGATCGGTTTGCTGCCGAGGATTCGGTCCGGTCGGAGCGATCGGGCACCGCTTGCTTACGCGCGCGGCTCGCAACGAGCCACGACCGTAAGGGAGTGATTTTCGGAGCCATCGCGACGTTGCTTGCTTACGCGCGTGGCTCGCAACGAGCCACGACCGTAAGGGAGTGATTTTCGGAGCCATCGCGACGTCGCTTGCTTACGCGCCCGGCTCGCAACGAGCTACTACCCTGCGGGAATGATCTTCGCAGCCATCGCGACGTCGCTTGCTTACGCGCGCGGCTCGCAACGAGCTACTACCCTGCGGGAATGATCTTCGCAGCCATCGCGACGTCGCTTGCTTACGCGCGTGGCTCGCAACGAGCTACTACCTTGCGGGAATGATCTTCGCAGCTATCGCGACGTCGCTTGCTTACGCGCGCGGCTCGTTGTTGCAAACACGATGGTGCGAGCCGCGCGCGTCAGCAAGCGATCTTTCGTCATCTCCTCTCGCAAAATGTACTGATGTTGCCGTCGGGCCCCTTCGCCAAGCCGCATACCTGATTGCCCGTGTAGAAGCGAACCGAGTTGAAGAACCGCGCGCTATCCAGCAGTTCCGTCAGGTAGCTCATCGCGTAGAAGAGCACCTGGTAGACCCGTTGTCCCACGACCATCACCACCATTTCCACCGCTTTGCCTTTCAATGTGCCTTTCACCCACTTCCCGCGAGATTCGCCCATCTGCAGATCCCGGTCCCACGTGAGTGTTCCATTTGCGGCGAAATCGTCGCGGAATGTCCGCAGGCAGCTCGCCGCGTCGAACGGCTCATCCGACTCAAAGTACGTCACCGCCATGTTCTCGACACCGGTGTCGCGCATGAAGATGTGCGCCTTCGTCGAGAAGGTACCCATTTGAAACGGCCTCGTCAGTTCCTGGTATCCGTCAGGCATATCGAAGGAAATACCTCCCGGCGCCGGGGCCACGTGTCTCCAGCCTGTCTGAGCACTCACCCGACCCGCCGTCATCAACAGCGCCCCCGTCATCAGCATCATTGGAAGTCTCATCTCCATCTCCTCGCTCTGAATTACGCAAGAGCACGCGCAGAGGGGTAATGACAGCGTTGGGGCGATATAATCGTCTCAAATGGAAACCCGCCGATCTGTCTGTGCGCTGGACTGCCCGGACTGCTGCTCCCTGCTTATCAACGTCGAAGAGGGCCGTGGCTCGAAACTGCGCGGCGACCCCGCCCATCCCATCACTCGCGGCTTCCTGTGCGGGAAAGTAGCGCAATACCTGGAGCGCGAATATTCGCCGGGCCGCCTGCTCTATCCCCAGCGCCGCGCCGGAGCTAAGGGACAGGGGCGCTTCGAACGCATCTCGTGGGACCAGGCGCTCGACACTATCGCCCATCGCCTGCAAACCGTGGCTGCGGAGTACGGACCCGAATCGATCCTGCCCTACAGCTATGCGGGCACCATGGGTTTGCTCAACGGGTCGGGCATGGACCGGCGTTTCTTCCATCGCCTGGGCGCATCACGCCTCGATCGCACCATCTGCTCATCGGCAGGAATGGCGGGGCACACCGAGGCCCTCGGTGTGCGCTACGGCACCGAGCCCGAGCAATTCCGGCACGCGCGCCTGATTCTCGCGTGGGGCGCCAACATCCTCGGCACGAACGTGCACCTCTGGCCCTTCGTCATGGAGGCGCGGCGAAATGGCGCCAAGCTCTACACCATCGACCCGCGGCGCAACCGCACGGGCGCCGCTTCTGACAAGCACTTCTTCATCAATCCCGGTAGCGACGCCGCCCTGGCGCTCGCCATGATGCACGTGATCGCGAGTGAAAACCTGCACGATGCCGATTACGTCGAGCGCTACACCGTGGGGTTCGAGGCGCTCAAACAACGCGTCCGCGAATGGACTCCGCAGCGGGCAGCGGAGTTGACCGGAATCGCGGCTGAAGAAATCGTAGCCTTGGCGCGCGAATATGCGACTACGCGGCCAGCCGCAATCAGGCTGAACTACGGCACCCAGCGGAGCGAGCGCGGCGCCATGTCGGTGCGCACCATCGCACTCCTGCCCGCGCTGGTCGGGTCATGGAAGGACGTGGGCGGCGGGTTACAGCTTTCCACCTCGCAAGCCTTCCGGCTGAATCGCGATGGGCTGGAGCGGCCCGATTTACAGGAAAAGGCACTGGGACGTCCCGCGCGTATCCTTAATATGTCGGAGTTGGCGCCGGCATTGCGTCAAGGACCTGCTGGCCCGAATCCACCCGTACACGCGCTGGTGGTCTACAATTCTAATCCTGCGGCCATCGCGCCGAATCAGAATTCGGTACTCGCGGGCCTGCGGCGCGAGGATCTCTTCACCGTCGTGCTGGAGCAGTTCCAGAACGACACGGCTGACTATGCCGATATTCTTTTGCCCGTCACGACCTTCCTGGAACATACCGACCTGTACCTGGCCTACGGGCATTACTACCTGCAACTGGCGCGGCCGGCGCTGCCCGCTCCGGGCGAGACCAAATGCAACGTCGAAATCTTCCGCCTCCTCGCCGAGCGGATGGGTTTCGAGGATCCGTGCTTCCAAGACTCCGAAGACGACATGATCCGCACCCTGCTCGATTCGCAGCACCCGTTCATTCGGGGCATTACGCTTGAAGAACTGGATCGCGAAGGCTCGGTGCGGCTGCGGCTCCCGGAAACCTACCAGCCTTTCGCCGAGGGCGGATTCGGCACGCCCGACGGCAAATGCCACTTCCGCGCGGAAGAACTGAACTATGTGCCGCCAGTGGAGTCGCGCCATGGCGACCCGACTCTCCGTGGGAAATATCCGCTGGAGATGATCTCTCCCAAGAACGACAACAGCATGAACTCGACGTTCGGAAATCGCGATGCGGTGGACCTCGAGACCGCTACCCTGCATTTAAGCCAGGCGGACGCCGCCCGGCGCGCGATTCGCACTGCCGACCAGGTGCGCGCATACAACGATCGCGGATCGTGCGTGCTGGTCGCGAAGGTCGACGACACCGTGCAGGCGGGTGTGGTCTGCGCTCCCGCGGTGCGTTGGGGCAAGCGCTCACCGGACAAGCGCAGCGTCAATGCGCTGGTATCGGATCGCCTCACGGACGCGGGCGGCGGCCCTACCTTTTATAGTTGCCTGGTGGAAGTGGAGCGGATCGGAGATTAATGATGAACGGAAAGCCCGGGCCGATGGCCCCTCGCCTCAGGCCCCTGCTTCTGGTGTTGGTAGTGTCGTTCGCATTTGGCTTGCCCGCGTGCAAGCATCGCAAAGTGGCGGAGCGCGCCACAGTAGAGGAAGGCGGTACGACTCCAAGCATGTCGTCCACCATCCACATGGGCGATCCCAGAGCCGCTTCCCAACTGGCCGCGGGCTTTCACGATATTGAAGCGAACGCGTGGCGATGGACCATGCGCCAGTTCTCTGTATATCTGCGCCCGCCGCTCGGTTCGTCGAAGAAAGGCGCGGTGCTCGTACTGAGCCTGACAGTGCCGCCATCGGTGCTACAGTCGCAGCCTTCGATCACGCTTTCGGCTTCGGTGAATGGCAATAAGCTGCCGCCCGAGACATGGTCGAAGACCGGCAGCTACGTCTATCAGCGCGACGTTCCGGCGGAGTTATTGAACGGCGACTCGGTGCGGGTCGACTTCGAGCTGGACAAGGCCATGCCTCCCAATGAGAAGGACGCCCGGGAGCTGGGTGTGGTGGTGTCAAAGGTCGCCCTGGAGCTGAAGTGAAGCCTGCCCATCGGGCAGAGCGGATCGCCTACTGGGCGCTTCCTTCGCTGCTCTGCCTGCTGGTTTTCCGTAGCGGCTTCTCGGCATGGTTCCGCGCTGATGACTTCGCCTGGCTCGGCCTCACGGCGCGAGTCCATAATGTGCGCGATCTGCTGGACGCCCTTTTTCTGCCGGCGGCCCAGGGCACCTTCCGTCCGCTCAGCGAACGGGCCTTTTTCATGGGTCTCTTCAGCCTGTTTGGATTGGACGCGGCGCCTTTTCGCGTGGTCATCTTCGCCACGCAGTTCGCCAATCTGGCGCTGGTGGCGGCGATCGGAACGAGGCTCACAGGCAAACGCGCCGCGGGCTTCTGGGCGGCGGTTTTCTGGGCGGTGAACGGCGCACTGGTCGAGCCGTTGGGCTGGGTTTGCGTCTACAACCAGGTATTGTGCGCGTTTTTCCTGCTGCTCGCGTTCTATTTTCTGCTGCGGTCGATCGCTGCTGCCGAATCGGGCGACACCCGCTTGGCCCGACGATTTGAAGTGCTGCAATGGCTCACGTTTCTGGCAGGGTTCGGCGTTCAGGAACTGAATCTGGTCTACGCCGGCCTGGCTGCGGCTTACACATGGCTGTGCGCCAGGAAGCAATTTCGCCGCACGCTCGCGATGGTTCCGGTTTCGGTGCTCTATGTGATAGCTCACAACCGCCTTGCCCCCGGCGCGGCCTCGGGCGACTACGCCATGCACTTCACCGGTTCCATTTTCCGGGTTCTGGGCGAATACTGGACGTGGTCTGTCGGCCCGCTCTTCCGCACGACGCCGCTGCCGATTCCGGAATGGGTGGTCCCCGCGGGGATCGCGATCGTCACGGTGGGGTTGCTGGCCTTCCTGGTGCACGAACTCCGCTCCGGGGCGCGCGTCGCTGCATTCCTGGCCGCGTGGTACCTCATCGTCCTGGCGCCTGTCCTGCCACTGCGCGACCACATGACCGAGTATTACGTCTACATCCCGCTCATCGGTCTCTGCTGGCTGGGCGGCTGGGGGCTCGCGGAGGCGTGGCATTCCGGCATGCGGACGAAAACGGCGGCGACGGCCTTAGCTCTCTTGTACGTCTTCCTGGTGTTGCCGCGAGCGGTAGATGGATCGCGCTGGAATCACGCGCTCACGATTCGCGTGCGCGACCTTGTAGAAGGTGTGGCGAGTGCCCACGAACAACATCCCGGCAAGACGATCCTGCTGGAGGGCGTGGACACAGCGCAGTTCTGGAACGGCGTTCTCGACCATCCGTACCGCGCCCTCGGCATCGAGAACGTCTATCTGACGCCCGGCAGCGAACGGCGCATCGACGCCCATCCCGACTTGGGAGACGTCAGCGAGTTCGTAATGCCCACGGCTTCGGTCGCGCAGGGCCTGGCACACGGCGACATCGTGATCTACGATGTCACGGGTCCCCGGCTTCGGAACATCACGGCAGCCTATGCGGCGATGCCGCACGACTCCGGGGCGCCGCGGCGTCTCGACGTGAGCAGTCCTCTGGCGGCGCCGTGGTTGGGGCCAGAGTGGTACGCGGCCGACGGGAATCATCGCTGGATGCCCCGGCGTGCCACCTTGCGCCTGGGAACGCCAAACGCGGCAGGTCAGAAGCTATACCTGGAGGGCACCTGCCCGACGGAACAATTGCGCGCCGGGCCGGTCCTGGTGACCGTGAACATTGACGGAACGAACTCCCCTCCGGCGCAGATTCACCCGACCGATGGCGCCTTCGAGCTGTCCATCCCGTTGCCCACTGCCGTGATCGGAAAACCGGAGATGCGGGTGGAGATCGAAATCAATCGGACCATGCGGCTGCCCCCGGACACGCGAGAGCTGGGTCTGGCATTTGGCGCTTTCGAAGTGAAGTAACCGAAGGCAACGGCGATAATCCTGCGACGTCATGTTAGAGTCGGGGCCATGTCAGAGTTCCAGAAGGTTCTCTCCGACTTCGGACTCGGCCGCGTGGCAGCGCAACTGGAGAAAGCCGCTAAAGGTTCGATCCGTCTCGCCGCGGGCGAGCCCAGTCAGGAAGCGGTCAGCCGGTTGGGTGGACGGCCGAACCTTCCCGGCGAGATCGACTGGCCCACTTCGAGAGAAGGGCCCCTGGCCTTCCTCGCTCAATTCGATCTGGGAGGATTGCCTCCGATCGCAGACCTCAATTTGCCCTCCTCGGGGAGCCTTTACTTTTTCTATGCGGTTGGGGGGAACCCCAAAGCACCCATCGATCGCGACCTGTTTCGCGTTCTGTACAGCGACCGCCCTCTCGCAGAGTCGCTCGCACGGGACTTTCTGGGCGACTTGTCGGAGGAACATCGATGGATGGGCTACCAATATCTGGTCGCCAAACAGGAGATCAGTTTCCCCTGGCCGGAAGATACCGTAGTCGAGCAACTCGATCTCAGCGAGCAGGAGCACGAGGACTTCTACCGGTTCAGCGGCCACTGGATCGATTCTCAAGGCGAGCCACAGACTCTCCACCGAATCTGAGGGTATCCGAACTACGTGCAGCATGACCCCAAGTTCGAAGCCCACATCAAGGCGTTGGATCTGTGGGCGGACATCTGGAGGAAGCGGCCGGGAGAGGACTATTTCGTGGAAACGAACCGCCGGTTCTCGGAACTTAAGCGTCTGAAGCCCGACGCTGCGAACTGGGAATTGCTCCTGCAGATCGACTCGGAGGAGGCTACGCAGATGATGTGGGGCGACATGGGCCGACTCTATTTCCTGATTCAGAAGGAGGCCCTCGCGGCTCGCCGCTTCGACGAATCCTGGCTGGTCTGGGACTGCTACTGAGAGTGCGCGGCCCCCTGGCCCCCGGCCCCCGGCTCCTGGCCCTTGACTGGCTCTTGGCCCCGGAGCCGGTATACTTCGAAAAAATCCCGTCCGTAGCCGTCATTGACCACGCGGAGCATCTCGCGCCGGTAGCCCGACTCTTCGGCGAACTTCACCAGCCTGGGACTGCGACCGGGAAAGAACTCAAAACCGGCGGTGTGCGCCACGTAGACGTTGCCGGGGTCGGAGATCGTCGCCTTCAGCGCCTCGCGGTCGTCTGCCGACAGTTCGGCATGGGAAAGCGCATCATCTGCCCAGGCCAGTGGCAATTTGCCGCGTCCCAGAAGCTGGAGCGGCTCGGCGATGCCCCAATCCATGCAAACCACCTTGCTCGCCGGAAGGGTCTTCAGGTAAGCGGTGAGCGGGTAGATGGCGGTGTTCCAGCTCACCGCGCCACCGTAGCGAACCATCGTAATGTAATACTCGTTGATCACCAAAGCGCCCGAGAGCAGCGCCACTGCCAACGCCGTGCCGAGTGCCGGAATAGCGGCACGGCCGAGCCGGCGCGAGGCGGACGCCAACGATACGGCGATCGCCAGTTGGGGTAACGGCCAAAGAAGGATGGTGTGATGGAGGCTCATTCCGGTGTTCGCCGTAATCGCCATCTGAAACCAGGCAACCGCCGTCGCGATCAGAGAAAAAGCCAGGATACGCAGCGCTATGCCGCGGGCGAATGGCGCCGCGAGCAAGGCGAGCGCGAAGGCATAAAGCAGCAGGTGATGTCGAGGATGCCCAGCAACTGCCGAAATGGCGGCAGAAAACGTCTGTAAACTGCCGGCAGGCGGATGGGGTACGGGGGTCTGGAACTCCTCGGCAGGCATCCATCCGAAGAGTCCCGACCCATCAGAGGCGTTCTTCAAGAAGACCGCTTTGTCGAGAATCGGGACGGTATCGCGATGATAGTTGCTGCGGAACGTCACCCAATGGTTGCGGGCATTGTAGAGTAGCAGCGGCGAGGCTCCCAGAACGAACCCCAGCAGGGCGGCGGCGGCACGGCGGGCGGTGATGGCGCCAAATATTTGACGCGGAAAGACAAGAATTGACGCCACACCCAGGCCGGTCAACATCCAGATCGCCAAAGCCTTATCCCAGAGCATCAGGCCGAGCAGGAAAAATCCCCAGAAGAGCAGCCAGGGGCGGCGTTCCTGAAAGAATCGGATCACCAGCAACGACCCGCCCGCCAGGAGAAGGTGTTGGAGCGCCACCGGTCCCCAGTCGAAAGAAGAAGTCGCTAAATACATTGAATCCACGGCGAGCATTCCGCATCCAACTAAGGCGGCTCGCTCACCTGCCACTCTTCGGAGGGCCAGGAAGAATAGCCAGATGCTGACTGTCGCGGCCAACAAACCCGGCATTCGGAGTGTGGCTGGTCCCGTTCCAAACCACTGAAGAATCGGGCGGTAAACCCAGGATTTGAGCGCTCCCACGTAGCTCATCAACATGATGGGAACGTGCGAATGGCCGATGTGGAGAGCGAACAGCTCGCCGCGAGGGGGAAAGATCCCGACCGCGAACAGGGTTTCATCACCTTCAACTCCGAGTTCCGGGATCAAGGCCAATCCGGCGAGAAAGAAAAATGCGCATGCGATCCACGAAAACCACGTGTGATGTCGTCTTTGGATATAAGGAGTAACCACGGAATGTCGGCTCAACGAATAAAAGATGGTAGCATCCGGCCGATAAGTCCAAACGGGTTCGGTTTCCGGCCCGAAAAGGTGGGATCCGAGACTCAAGGTAACTTTGGCACACGAATTGCTATGAAAGGGCTTCGTGAAACGTCGCTGGGTTGAAACACGACGAGAAGATGGCCCTTTTGAGGGCCATATTTAAGAGATTGAACGTGAAACCTTTGGCATGTTTTTCCGTCTATATTGTTACGGCAAGGGAACGCGCTAAGCGGAACAAATAAAAAGAAAAAACACCGGCCGAAGTAAGGAGAAGGACCAATGAACCAGACCGAACTCAACAAATATAAAGCGATGCTGGAAGCCAAACAGGCCGAGCTGTCTGCGGGGCTCCGAAACCGGGAAGACATCGCCATTGAAAAAACCCCGGACGCCATTGACGAAGTGCAACTCGCCGGAGAGCGGGAACTCGCGATCCGAAACCTGGACCGTGAATCGAACCTGCTGCGCAACGTCAAAGGCGCGCTATCACGCATTGCAGACGGTAGCTACGGGGTCTGTATGCACTGCGAAGAGGACATCAAGCCCAAGCGGCTCGACGCTGTGCCGTGGACCAAATACTGCATCCGATGCCAGGAAGCGGCTGACCGCCACGAATTCGAGTCCGAATCTGGCGAGTCGTTCGACGAACTCCTCGCCGCGTAAGGCTGGCGGAGTTGTCGGTACCAGTTCAGGGCGCGAGAGCAATCTCGCGCCCTTCGTGTTTCTAAGAGTCAGATAGTCAGTGGGATGTGACTGGGTGTGACTGCGTAAAACCCCACCATTGGGACCCCTCGTTTGTGGGTAGGAATTGGGGCTTTTCACACTTTGAATTCTAAACTGGCTCAGAAATTCGATTGAGATAGATAGAATAGCAATGGAATTTTTTGGCCGGGCACCGGGACAACCATTGCGGCTCGGCGTTTTCCCAGGCACCTTCAATCCTGTCACGGTGGCTCACATCGAGTTGGCGCGGGCAGCGTTGCCGTTCGTGGACGAAGTTGTGTTCGTTTTGCCGCGCGAGTTTCCCCACAAGCCCTACGAGGGCGCCTCTTTTACGCAGCGGGTGCAAATGCTGCAAAGTGCGATTGGCGACCAACCGGCGTTCTCAATAGCAGCCTCCGACCGCGGACTATTTGTTGAAATTGCACGGGAATGCCGCGATGCCTACGGCCGGGAGGTCGAGTTGACTTTTCTCTGCGGCCGCGACGCTGCGGAGCGGATCGCCGGTTGGAATTATGGCCACCCCGGTGCGTTCTTGGAGATGCTGCGGGAGTTCACGCTGTTGGTGGCAGCGCGTCAGGGCGAGTACGCACCTCCGTCAGAATACCGACACGCTGTTCGCCATTTGCAACTCTGCGGTGATTTCGATGAGGTCTCCGGGAGCGATGTGCGCCAACGTATCGCCCGCGGCGAACCCTGGAAACATCTGGTGCCCGTAGCCATCCAACGCGAGGTTGCGGCGATCTACGGTTGATGCCAGCGGCGCCGCTATTGCGCCACTGCAGGTGCGGCCGGATTCAATACCGGGAACGTGATCGCCTTACTGACGTAAATGTCCTGTGCGATGGTCAGCGAGGTCGTAGGATTCGAGCTAAGCCCGGAGTTCAGGTGCAAAACCACCGCGAACGTCCCCACCGTACCGGGTTGCAGCGTCGCCGAAATGACGTCAGCTGTGCTGCCGCCGGCAATCGCCGAAACAAACTCCCCAGGCGTGGTCACCGGACCACCCTGTGGATATTGGACGCCCGTCTGAATCAGCGGGGCGTTGTTGTCGTCGAGCACCGGAACTCCGAGGCCGGTTGCCTGCACGATGATGAACTCGCCGGGGATGGCCGGATTGTCCACTGTCACCGGAGCACCAGCCACGTTCGCACAGCAAAGCGCCGTCGAGAAGGCCGTCATCACCACGGTCGCAGAGGCGTTTGCGCTGGCGTTATAAATGATGTTGTTGCCCGCCGGACCTTCCACTTTCGCCCGCAGAACGATGCGGGTAAACTCGCCGGACGGCTCCGCGGAGACGATCGGGTCCTGGTTGACCAACGCCACAAGGTTGTCGCGGATGCTGGTCAGCGTGTCGGAAGCCTGGACGGTATAGGTGTAGGTGCGGTCCTGAACTGTGACGGTGGCCTGGTCGTTGGCGGTCACGCTTCCTTCGACGTCCACAATTCCCACCGCCTGGCTGGAGCCGTGCACCACCTGTCCCAAGGTCGGGCCCGTGGCCGCCTGTGAGAAGACACCTGGATTCGCCGGGACGATCGTCACCGCTACCGGTGTGGTAGACGTGATCGTGCCGTCGCTGTTTACCGCGCGGACATAGGCGTTGATACTGGTGGTGTCGACCACCTCCCAGGGAACTTGCGCGGTGACTGAGGTGGGGGTGACCGAGAAGAGCGGCGCCTTGATCCCGTCAAAGTACACCTCTACGCCGCCCAATTGCGTGGGCAGCGTCGACTGGGTCAGGTCCGCCGAGGCTGTCTGCGACGCGATCGTCGTCCCATCGGCCGCGATAATCTCGACGATCGTGCCGGGCGCGATCTTGGCTGCATCTCCGCCGCCGGTGAGCGTCGTATTGCTCGCGCTGGCCGTAATCTGCGCGTTGGTGGAGACGCTCGCCGAGAGCGTGATGTTGTTGCCGGCATCGCCGGCCACACGCGCGGTAAGCGCGACTTCGAGATCAGTCAGGTCGGCAGTGGCGATGACGTTGGGATCGCCATTCCCGGAATTGGAGCTTTGGATCGCATTCACCAGGCCTTGCACTACATCGGTAAACGCATCAGTAGTCTTCACTGTATAGGTGTAAGCTGCCGGCGTTGCTGTAGTCGAGGTACCGATGTCGATGGTGACGATGTCGCCGGCGTGGATCAAGCCACCGATGGTCACCTGGCCATTGGCGATGATGTCGAGGTTGGCAGCGTTACGCACTGCCTGATACGGAAGCGCGACAGTCGAGAGGGTGTAGACCGTAATACGGCGATTATAGGCATCGCTGACATAAAGGTTGCTGCCATCCCAGGCAAGCGACATGGGCGTGCGCAACGAATCCGCAGCATCGGAGGCCTGATTCACGGTGCCGCCGATCTGGCCGATGATGAGGTCGGCCGAGGCGCCGCTTTGTGTCGGAATGGTGTTGAACACCAGGACGCGGTCATTGCCGCCATCGGCGACGAACAAGCGGCCGCCTCCCGCCAGGGCGAAGCGCGGGAAATTCAGAGTCGAGTTGCACTTGTCCGGATAGGTGGGGTTGTTGTTGGTGTCGTTGCCGTTCGATACGGTGCAGAGCACCGGAGTCTCTTTGTTGGTGGTGTCGCCGGGGACCGTCGAGAATGCGTTATTCGCGACGGCGCTGAGCAAATCCGGCTGCCCGACGGCCACGTCCGCGGAAGCCTGGTTCGTGCTCGGAATCGAGTTCCAGATGAGGATGCGATTGTAGCCCAGGTCGGTCACAAAGAGATGGACGCCATCGGACGTGACGGCCACCGGATTCAGCAGGTTGTTCGGAGCAGCGGTAGTGGTCTGCTGGGTCAGATCGGGCTCGACGAATGTCGTGAAATTGGGCGCGCCCAACACCACATCGGCAGCGGCGCCGTTGGCGGTGGGAATCCGGTTGTAGATCAGCACCCGATTATTCTGGGTGTCGGCGACGTACAACTTGCCATTCTGGATCCAGACTCCCTGAGGACCGCGCATCGATTTGGCGGTCGGCGTATTGTTGGGTGGAACGCCTGCGCTCGCGAAATCGGGCTGGCCCACGACCACGTCGGCCGGCTGATTGATGACTGTGGGGATGCGATTCCAGATCAGAACGCGGTTGTGGTTGGTATCCGCGACCACCAGGTGCACGCCATCGGAAGCAACTGCCGTCGGCAGCCGCAGATTGCTGGCGGTTGCGGGAATGTTTTCCGTGGTGGTTTTAAAATCGGGCTGCCCCAGAACGTTGGTGGCCTGGCCCACGCACACCGGGCACTTGCTCGAGTAGGTCAACTCCGCCGTTGGGCTCGGCAACATGGTGGAGAGCCCCTGGTAGAGCAGAACGCGGTGATTGGACGGACCAGCGCCCACACGGTTCGCGTCGGCAACGAATAAGGTATCCGCGGCGTAGGCGAGTCCGCTAACACCGCCGAGAACGGTATCGCTGGAATTGGTGTCCTGGCTGGTGAAGGTGGACTGCCCGATCACCAGGCGGGCTGCTTGCCCATTCGTGAAACTTCCCGTCTGGCCGAACAAGGCGGCCGAGGCTATACATAGAAAAAAGACAGAGATGCACTTCATGCTGAATCAGGAACTCTTTAATTGCCGGTATAACCCATGATTATAGCAAGCGCGGCTTGTCCCGAGTCCCCTTCCGGGTGGCGCATGATGGCCACACCGGTGTGCGAAATCGGCACGACAACGGCCTGTAAACTGCCGGAAACCCAAGCACTTCCGCTGCTGCGGTGAAACACGCGGGGAAGTAATGCACGCCCGCTGCCATGCCCCCTTCGTCCCGCGAAGGTGCCTCGCCCGTTTCCAGGTGATAAAGTGGCACCTATGCGAACGAACCTCTGCGCCTTCCTCTTGAGCACCCTGCTGGTTTCCGCGCCATTGCGGGCGGAAAAGAAAGTCATCACTCCGCCGGAATTCGCCCCCAAAGCCGGCGCCGCAGCGCCCATGTTCAGCCCGGGAATTCTGGTGGACGGCACCCTCTATATCGCGGGCCAGACCGGCCAGGATCTCAAGACCAACGAAGTTCCCAAGGACTTTGAAGCCGAGGTGAAGCTATGCCTGGACCGCATCGGCATCATCCTGAAGGCCGCCGGCATGACTTATGACGACGTCGTCTCGGTGCAGGTGTACCTGACCGATATCGAACTGTTCTCGAAGATGAACGCGGTGTACGGCTCGGTCTTCAAAGCGCCGCGGCCGGCGCGCACAACGGTCGGCGTGACGAAGCTGGCTGCTGCGGCCGCGCACGTCGAAATCACCGTGACCGCGCGGAAGTAATTGTGGGCTCGCGTTTGCATCGCCAACCGGCATGATGCCACGCAGCCGGACGCTTCCGGCTCTTTTAATCCTCCTGATTTCATCGGCCTGCGCCGCCGATCTGGTGACTTCCGTGGAGGTCCCGGGCAGCAATCTGCAAGTGAAGCTCGCCACACAGGTGGGCCAGCCGTTCGACGAGCAGCTCATCGCCAAAGACGTCCGCTACCTGTGGAGTCTGGGGCGCTTCAACGATATTCGAGTGGAAGCTGCCGAGAGCGGCGATGGCGTGGCGGTGGTCTTCCGCACTTCGGTAGTTCCGATTCGCATGCTACGCGAGATTCGCATCGAACCGAACACCTTCGGACTCGAGATCCGCATTCCACCAAACACCCCGATGACCGATCTGCGCGCCCACGACACCGCACTCCAGGCGGAGGCGCAACTCCATCAGATCGGATATCAGAGCGCGCGCGTTCATTACCAGTTGAAGCCGGCGCCGTTCAGCCAGGTTGATCTGAGATTGACCGTCGATCTGGGAGATGCCGTACGGGTGAAGCGGGTACGGCTGGAGCGGCCTGATGGACGTGTGATCGTGAGCGAAGAGACTCCCGTGGAGTTGCACGCCTTACGCAGTCATCGCATTCTGTTTTGGCGCCTGCTGCCCTCCTACAGCACCGAAGCGGTGGATTCCGATGTGGAGCGCATCCGGTCCGCCTACTTCGCGAAGGGCTATCTGGATGCCGACGTGCGGCCCGGGCCAGTGGATTTCCGCGGGAAGATGCGGATGTGACGATCGTGGTGAACCCCGGCGCGCGGCACACGGTCGACCCGTGTCTGTGCCGCGCCCTCTTTGTGGAACGGCGGGATGCGCAGCGGCAGGGAATTCTCGATTTCTCCGCGAAACTTGACGCAGACGATCATCTCACCGTGGAGCGGGGGCCAGTTTATCGCGTAGGCAAGATCGACTTCAGTGGTAATCACCGCTATCAGGACGCGCTGATCCGCCGTAATTTCCTGATCGAAGAGGGCGCGCTGTTCGATGAACGCCGTCTGCGCCGCAGCGTCGCCAATCTGAATCGGACGAACCTTTTCGAAAATATCAGCGCGCGGAACGTGGTGGTAGAGCCGAATGAGAAGAGCGGCCTCGCGGATGTGACGGTCCATCTCACCGAGCGCAAGCGAGGATCCTGGAGACTGTCGGGCCCTGTGGGTCCGGCGACTTTGGCGGGGCCGCTCGAGGCCTCGCTGAGCGCGCGTTTGCCTCCGTGGGGACAGGGGCTGCTCGAGTTGTCGACGTACACGGCGTCGCTCAGTTTGATGGCGTTCTATCATCCGATCCTGCCGATTCTAAACGCACCGAAGCCGTTCACGCCGATCGCGGCGTTGGCGCGTCCGTACGTTCCGGGAGAGGGATGGCGCTCGGGATTCATGATCGCGCCGCAGCTGGGATGGAAGGATTCGGTGGTGAGCTACGGCGCTACGCAGATGCGGGAACGATTGCTGCCGCTGGTGTCCGTCGATCGCAGCCTGGAGCCCGATTTGCGTGTGGCAGTGAGCCGCGGTGCGAGCGAGGCTACCATGACGTGCGAGGCTCCGAAGCCCCGATTGCGAGTCTTTCGCATTACGGCGAGTCTCGCGATTCGTCTGCTGGGCAGCTTCGCCATAATGTAAGCGATGCGGTGCAACGCTGCTGCAACACTCATGTTTGCCCGTCGAGACTAACCTCATCTCGACGATTTCTCCATTACGCCCCGATTCCGAAGATGCAGAGCGTCATGAAAGAGGGAGCGACATCGAAGTCCGTTCGTGAGGCAGACCTGGTGGACATACGAAAAAGCGTCGAGATGAGTCTCGACGCGGCAAACAGGAGTGTTTGCGCCACATCATCATCATGGTACAAAGTGCGTATGCCTTCTTTTCGCGTGGAAACACCTGCTCACAGCTACTCGGCCGTCGTCGCGCGGGGAGTCATCGGAGAAGTGGCGCAATACGTTCCCAAGCGCACCGGCAAGGTATTTGTCGTTTCCACGGAAGATGTCTGGCGGCACCAGGGAGCCGCACTACTTCGCGGACTCGCGGACATCCCCCATGAGCTGCTATTTCTGCCGGGGGGAGAGGATCGCAAGCGCCTCGCGCCGCTGGAATCGCTCGCCGACCAGATGGTGCAACGGGGCGGAGACCGCTCCAGCGTGGTGATCGCCTTCGGCGGAGGCATCGTCACCGACATGGCAGGCTTTCTGGCGGCCATCTTCATGCGCGGCATACCAGTCCTGCAAGTTCCCACTACGCTCATGGCACAGGTGGACGCGGCGATCGGCGGGAAGACCGGTGTGAACCTGGTGAGCGGGAAGAATCTGATCGGCAGCTTCCACCAGCCGCTCGCCGTTCTGATCGATTCTTCGCTCCTCGATACGCTTCCCGATCGAGAATATCGTTCCGGCCTGTGGGAGATTGTCAAAGCCGGAATCATCCGTGAACCCGGGCTGTTTGCGTACCTGAGCGAACACAGCGATGATGTTCTCCAACGCCGCTCCTCGGCCGTCGAGCGCATCATTGAAGACTCTGTTCGCATGAAGTGCGAGGTGGTTTCGAGCGATGAGAAGGAAGGTGACCTGCGGCGGATTCTAAACTTCGGACACACCTTCGGACACGCGCTGGAGGCCGAGACCCAATACACGCAGTTCCTGCACGGAGAGGCCGTGGCATGGGGAATGCGTGCCGCCGTCTACCTTAGCCAGTCTACCGGCCACCTGTCTGCGGAAGACAGCATCGATATTCTCGAAACGCTGCAGCAATACGGACCGATTCCCGCGGTGAACGGGATTCCCCCCGAGAATCTTCTAGGGCGCCTGGTGCACGACAAGAAGACCGTCCAGGGCAAAGTCCACTTCGTGCTGGCCGAGCGCATCGGCGAAGTCACAGTGGTATCGGGCATCGACGACAAGCTGGTGCTCGAGGCAATCCGCGCCTCGCTGATATGAAGGGCACTGCTCCTCCGGGCGCGCGTAACGAACAGGAAGCCGCCAATTGGGTGCGCGGAATGTTCGGCCGCGTGGCGCACCGCTACGACCTGGCCAATCACCTGCTGTCGCTCAACATCGACCGCCTGTGGCGCGCGCGCACCGTGCGGCGCGTGCGTCCGATTCTGGATCGCTCCGATGCGCGGGTGCTCGATATCTGTTGCGGCACGGGCGATCTGGTGTTGGCGCTGTCCCGAGGCGTTCGTGCGGGCCGGCCCGTGCTGGGCTCCGATTTTTGCCATCCGATGATGACCGCCGCCCGCGACAAGGTTGCGCAGCGCGGCGCGCGTGCCGTGCTGTTCGAGTCGGACGCATTGCGACTGCCAGTGCGTGATGCGTCGCTCGACCTGATCACGGTAGCTTTCGGATTCCGCAACCTGGCCAATTATGAAAGCGGGCTACGCGAGATGCGGCGGGCGCTACGCCCAGGCGGGGTGGCGGCAATCCTGGAGTTTTCGCAACCGCCCAACCGCATTTTCGCCGCCCTGTACAACTGGTACTCCCGTCGTCTCCTGCCTCTGATTGGCGGCGCCCTTTCCGGCAGCCGTGATGCTTACCAGTATTTGCCCGAGTCGGTTCGTAAGTTTCCCACCGCCCCACAACTTGCCGCCGACATGCAACGAGCGGGCTTCGACGAGGTGACTTACGAGTATTGGACCGGCGGGATTGTGGCACTCCACCGGGGGATCGTGCGTTAGAACGGTACTTCCCTTCCCCCGTTTGTAGTGAATGCTACAGCGGCCTCAGAAGTGCGACATCAGGGTGGATCCGAGATAATGGATTAAGATGCGTTTCCTGGCACTGGCAACTGATTACGACGGCACGTTGGCTGAGGACGGGGAAGTAAGTGCCCCCACAGTGGGGGCTTTACAACGGCTACGTGATTCCGGACGGAAGGCCATCCTGGTGACCGGGCGTGAACTGCCGGAACTTCTTTGGATCTTCCCTGAAGTAGAGCTGTTCGATGTCGTAGTAGCGGAAAATGGCGCGCTACTTTACTTTCCTGGCGAGCGGAGGGAGGAGCCTTTGGCGGAACCGCCACCGGTCCGCTTTCTGCGGACGCTGCGGGAACACGGTGTTGCGCCGCTCAGTATCGGCCGTGCAATCATCGCAACCACAGAGAACCAAAGCGCCGCAATCCTGGATACGATCCACTCCCTGGGGCTCGATCTGCAGGTGATTTTTAATAAGGGTTCGGTGATGGTGCTGCCGTCCGGGGTAAACAAGGCGACGGGACTCGAGGCGGCGCTGCATCACCTCGGAATCCCGGCTTCGCAAGTAGTGGGTGTGGGCGATGCCGAGAATGATCATCCGCTGCTGCGCGCCTGCGGCTTGGGTGTTGCGGTCGCCAACGCGCTTCCTGCCTTAAAGGAAAGGGCAGACATCGTAACGCGCGGACGCGCGATGGACGGTGTGATGGAAGTCATCGAGGGCATGTTGACTAACGATCTGGCCGAGGTTTGTCCGGTTCGCTAGGCGGTGCACGAAAAGACTTCGAGGTGCACTTTGTGCATACCCGTGGCATGATAATTCCCATATGGGGAAGTTCTTGCTTGCCGCCGCGCTGCTGGCGTCTGCGATCTGCGCGCAAACGCCCGCCGTCTCCTTGAATGAACTGGAAAAAGAGTTTCAGGAGTCGATGGCCGGCGTCACTCTCCAGGGCCAGTCGACACGGGACGGCGCACCCGGTCTGAGTGAAGACAAATACAAGATCGAGAAAGTGCAGAAGACCGGCGACGACCAGTGGACGATCTTCGCCCAGGTCGAGATGCGGGGCCAGACGATGACGGTTCCGCTACCGCTGCAGGTAAAATGGGCCGGCGATACGCCCGTGATCACGCTCACCGATCAAGCCTTGCCCGGCATGGGAACCTATACGGCGCGCGTCGTGGTGTATCGCGGTCAGTATGCGGGAACCTGGAGCGGCAAGACCGGCGGCGGGAAAGTGTTCGGCCGCGTAGTGAAGAATTGAGATCCCGGCGATATCGGATTATTCCGCGTACACGCTTTTGACGAATCCGGCCACGCTATTGATGGGCCAACCGGCATACTTTGCCTTGAACTCCGTCGTGAGTTGCTTACCGGCGTCATCCGCGCTTACGCCTTGCCGTTTCAGCTCGAGCGAACGATTGCGCAAATCGGCGATGAACGCCTTTTCCTGCGCGACCATTGTCCCGTCACCGATGGCGCTATGATCTGGCAGCACGTGGAGCGCTCCCAGTTTCGCCACTTCATCCAATACCGCGATCCAGCTTGCGGGCGTTCCGCCTTGGCCGAAGATGTTGGGCACCACGCGATTCTGGACGACGTCGCCCGAAATCAGGGTCTTGTCGGGATCGACGAATACCAGCTCGTCTCCTTTCGTATGCGCACCGCCGAACCAAAGCAGGCGGGCTTTGACACCGCCGCCGAGATCGAGCACGCGCTCTTTGTCGAACGTCTCGTCGGGAGGGCGCAGCTTTACGTTGGCCAGCAGTTCCTTTTGCTGCTCGCTGCGGCCCGCGAACATCTGGATCATCTCCTCGCCGTGTTGATTCATCTCGTCCTGCTGCACTTTGTCGCGAATCAGAATGGTGCCGGCGGGAAAGCCCGGTTCGCCCGCGGCATGCTCGGGATGGAAATGGGTGGTAGTCAAGTAGAGCTTGTTCTGCGGGGCGAGGCGCTTTGCCACCTTCGCAATGGTGGCTCCATTGCGCGGCCCGAGTCCTGTATCGACAACCAGCGTGGCATTCGCGCCGACGACGATGCCGATATTCGGAAATCCCATGATCGCCCAGACGTGGTCGGATACTTTGACGGTGTCTTCTCCCAGAATCGGCTGGTTCTGGGCGCATAGCGGGACAAGCAGCAGGAGGAACGCGGAGAGGAACTTCATGTTGATCAGGGTATACCAAACGGCAGGGCAAGGGGCTACAGGTCAGGTCCGCTCTGTAGGTCTGCTGGTCGCGGACCGGTCACACAGAAGCCGAGACCGGACGGGCGGTGAACGCAACGCCGGCCGCTTCCCGCTCCGCCACTGAGTGCGGTCCGGGTTGGGCTTCCCGCGCTCTCCAATTGCGTTTCCCTCCAGGATCGCGTTCGGCCTTCCCTGGTCAAATTCTTACAATACCCGCCGTGGGGGAATCGGCGAGAATGCAGTAGGAGAGGACACCAAAATTATGACATCAGCGAAAAATGGACCGGCCGTCATCGTTACCTGTTTGCGCTATCGCAATGCGCCAGCGGCGATTGACTGGTTGTGTGGTGCATTCGGATTCGAGCGGCAACTGGTGGTGCCGGGAGAGAATGGCACGATTGCGCACGCGCAACTCACTTTCGGAAACGGCATGATCATGTTGGGATCGGTGCACGACAACGAATACGGACGCCTGGTCAAACAGCCCGATGAGATCGGCGGCGCCTCCACGCAGACCGCCTACGTGATCGTGCCCGACGCAGACGCTCACTACCAGCGCGCCAAAGCGGCCGGCGCTCAGATCCTGATCGACATTAAGGATGAGGCTTACGGCGGCCGCGGCTACACGTGCCGCGACGTCGAGGGGCACATCTGGACCTTCGGAACATACGACCCCTGGCACGAATAGCGAGCGAATTCTATTCGGCACCCGGCAAGGACCTGCTCAATCGCACCACCGTCTCGACATGAAAGGTCTGGGGAAAGAGATCGACGAGCACCAACTCGTCGACCCGGTAACCGGCTGCCAACAGGGCCGCCAGGTCGCGCGCCAACGTTGCCGGATCGCACGAGACGATGGTTAATTGCCGTGGCGCGAGATCGCACAATCTCTGCACCACGGCCTTCCCCAGGCCGGCGCGCGGCGGATCGGCCAACACGAAATCCGGCGCCTTCTCGATCGCGGCCAGATACGCTTCCACCTGGCGCTGTTCGGTCTTGATGTTCGCCAGACCTGCCCGTTGCGCATTGAATTCGAGATCGCGCACCGCGGTTGACCCGGACTCCACTGCCGTTACCTTCCCAAATCGCTGCGCCAACGGCAGCGAAAAGAGCCCGACTCCCGCGTAGAGATCGAGAGCGGTCTCGCCCTCGGCGGCAGACAGGGCGGCTTCCACCAATGGATCCGATAAGAAGCGATTCACCTGAAAAAACGAATTGCCGCTCACTCGAAAGCGGCCCTGATAATCCAGCGCGCCATCGGCCATGCCCGGAATGCTCTCCATGCACCAATCAAAAAAGCGCCGGGCCACGGGGCGGTCCGTTTCCTGCACGTTCAACTGTACCTGCTGCTCGTCGGTGAAGATCTCGAAAGAGCGGACGAAATTCGGCCAGCGCGGTTTCCGCGCCATCCCCGCCAGGATGCCGATCACTTCGTTTAGCTTCGGCGACGCGATGGGGCACTTCTCCACCGCGCAAAGCTTGTGGGACCGCGCTTCCCAGTAGCCGATGCGCCGCTGAAATGCGTGCAACTGAACCCGGTTGCGGTATCCCCAAGGTTCGCCTGCCACGACGCGAATTTCTCCGGGCAGTTCGATCTTGCCGAGGCGGCGCAGCTCTTCCGCCAGGATCGCGCGCTTCGCCGAGAGCTGAAAGGCGTAGTCTGCATGCTGGTAGTGGCATCCCCCGCAACGTCCGAAATATGGGCAGGGCGCCGTGACTCTTTCTGCTGCAGCGTCCAACACTTCGCGCGTTCGGGCACGCACCAGGCCGGGCTTCTCGCTCTCTGCCTCGACGCGAACGCGCTCTCCGGGAAGCACGTAGGGCGTGAACACGACCCGGCCGTCCAAACGGGACAGCCCGTCACCGCCGTAGATCAGCTTCTCCACCGTCACTTCGAAATTGCTTACGATAGAAGTTACTCCCATCTCTCACCATGAAAACACGAGTCTTTTCCGGTATGCAGCCGACCGGAAATCTTCACATCGGAAACTATCTGGGCGCACTCAAGAACTGGGTCCGCATTCAGCGCGACTACGAATGTATTTTCTGCATCGTCGATTTACACGCGATCACGAATTATCAGGATCCCGCCGAACTGCGCTCTAAAATCGAGGAGATCGCCGCGCTGTATCTGGCTGCCGGAATCGATCCCGAAGAGTGCGCCATTATGGTTCAATCCGCTGTTCCCGCCCACGCTGTTCTGGCGTGGATGCTTACCTGCGTTACGCCGGTGGGCTGGCTGGAGCGCATGACCCAGTATAAGGCCAAGGCGGCGAAGCAGGAGTCCGTTGGCGACGGCCTGCTGCAATATCCTGTGCTGATGGCCGCCGACATCATGCTCTACCAGGCGGGAATCGTCCCCGTGGGCGAGGACCAGGCGCAGCATCTCGAACTGACCCGCGATATCGCGCAACGCTTCAACTCGCTCTACGGAGACACGTTCGTCGTGCCGGGTACCAGCTTGCCTTCAGTTGGGGCGCGCGTGATGGGGCTCGACGATCCCACGCAGAAGATGAGCAAGTCGGCGACCGGGGCGAATCACGCGGTAGCGCTGCTGGACCCGATCGATAAGGTCCGCAAGACCATCATGCGGGCCACCACTGATTCCAACCCGTCGGTCGATTTCGAGACCGCAGGCCCGGGCGTGCTGAATCTGCTGTCCATCTACCAGGCGTTCTCGAACGTGACCGACGAGGAACTGAAGCAGCGCTTTACCGGGATGCGCTACGGTGACTTGAAGAAGAACGTAGCGGAGATGGTGATTTCCCACCTGGAACCTTTTCAGCAGCGGTACCGGCAAATCACCGCCGAGCCGGGTTACGTTTCAGAGACACTGCGGAAGGGCGCCGAGCGGGTTGCGCCGATCGCCAATGCCACAGTGCGCACGGTGAAAGAACGTATGGGCTTGCACGTATAGCGGCAGAGCCGGCCTGTGCAAGTCCGAGTCGCATGCTCGCCTCTTACCTGAACCTGCTGCGCGCCAATCGTAACTTCCGCCTCCTATGGATGGCGCAGGTAGTGAGCGAGCTGGGCGATTGGTTCTACAATCTCGCCGTCATCAACCTGCTCCTCGAGCTGACCCACAATCGCGCGCAATCGGTGGGGCTGGCGATTGTGCTGCAAGTGCTGCCGATGACGTTTACGGCGCCCACGGCAGGCGTCATCAACGACCGCATCAGCCGGCGCGCCATCATGATCGGTGCGGATGTCGCGCGCTTCTTCATTGTGCTCGGCATGCTGCTGGTGCGCACCCCGAGCCTGGTTTGGGTGATCTATCCGTTGCTCCTGCTGGAGACCATCGGCTCGTCATTCTTTGAGCCGGCTCACAGCGCGGTGATCCCGAATATTGTCAACGAGGAGGAAATCCTCACCGCCAATGCACTTTCTGCGGTCACATGGTCATTCTGTCTGGCTGCCGGTGCGTCGCTTGGTGGGCTGGTGGCGGTGCTGCTGGGTCGCGATGCCGTCTTCATCATCAACGCGCTTTCCTTCCTGGGGTCGGCATGGCTGATACGCCGGATGAACTTTCACGAACCGCATACGGCCGGTCGTCCGCCTTTACGCGCCCGCGACCTGGTGGACTTCACGCCTGTGGTGGAAGGCGCGCGCTACATTGGTGCCGACCGGCGCCTTTTTTCCACCGTCTTTGTCAAAGCTGGAGGCGGACTCCTGGGCGCGAACAACGTGCTGCTTCCCCTGATCGGCGCGAGCATCTTTCCCCCGGGATTCCACGGCCTCGACCAGAGCCGTGTCGCCATGCTGGGGATGAGCCTGCTGATGGGCGCGCGCGGTGTGGGTGCGCTGCTGGGACCTCTGGTCGCCGGGCGATGGGCCGGCAGCCGCGAGTCGCGCCTGCGCTACGGCATCCTCGCGGGATTCCTGCTGGCTGGCGGCGGTTATGTTCTGCTGGGTTGCTCGACTTCGATTGCGGTCGCCATCTTCATGGTGATTCTGGCCCATTCCGGAGGCTCCACGAATTGGGTCTTCTCCACGACCCTGCTGCAAGTCTGCACGACGGATCGCTTTCGCGGGCGGGTGTTCGCCGCCGAATATGGGCTTTGCATGCTGGCCATCTCCGCCAGCAGTTACTTCGCGGGAGTCGCTATCGACCTCGGCACGTCGGCGCGCTCGTTCGCCATCCTGATCGGCCTGGTCATGCTGATCCCCGCCGGAGCGTGGGCTGCCACTTTGGCCGCGGGGCGCCGCATCACGTCACAGGGGCCGCCAGGCGCGCCTTCCACTCCTCCAGAATCGCCGCCGTAGCAGTGGTCGCGATCTTCGCACAGCCCCCTTCGTACGCCGGCAGAATCTCGGCGACGGTGCGAAATCCGCCTTCCGCCTCGATGGCGATCTCTTCGGGCAGATACTTGCGCAGCAGCCGCACATCATCGGCAGTGTAGCCCGAGGGAGCGAAGCCCGTTGACGTCTTGACGAAATCCACCTCCGCGCGCTCGCAGCAGCGACAGGCGATAATCTTCAACTCCTCAGTCAGGTAGGCAGTCTCCAGCGTCACCTTGAGTATCGCGCCCTCTTTGTGGCAGGCCTCCGACATCTGGCTCAACTCCGACTGCACATGTTGAAACTCGCGCGAGACCAGCTTCGCGATGGCTATCACCAGGTCGATCTCCTTAGCCCCGCGACGTAACAGGTCGCGAGTTTCGAAGAGCTTGGTCGCGGTACTTTGCGATCCGTGAGGAAATCCCGAGACGCTGCCTGCCTTCACCAGCCCGTTTCCCAACGTGCGGACGGCGAGATCGATATCGCACGGCCGCACCGTTACCGAGGCGACCCCGTAGCGCTTCGCCAATTCCAGTTCTTCCACGACGTGGGCCATCGCGAGATCGGGCTTGAGCAGCGTGTGGTCAATCAGCTTTGCGAAATCGTCGTAGCTGACCAGAGGAGCCTGCGGCTGGGGTTCCATACGGGACCAGTCTATCAAGGAGGGAAAAGACGAAGGGACGGGCAGATCGGCGGGACGAAAGCAGATTACTTCTTTTTCTTCGTGCCTCCCTTGGGGGAGGCGGCGCCGGCCCTCGGCACGGCGCAGCCAAGTCCCATGGACTTCAGTTGATCACAAGCCTTGTTGGACAGATCGTTGCGCGGAAAGCGCTGGATCAATTGGCGGAACTGATTGCCGGCATCGGTGCGGCGGCCGAGTTTGATCAGTGCCTGACCCCTGCCAAACATCGCGTCGGGAATCTTGTTGTTGTCGGGCGCGTTGACTACGAGATCGTACTCCTTCACGGCATTCTCGTAATCGCCTTGTGACGCGTGAATGGACGCAATGTAATACTGCGCGTTGGGCGCCAGATCGGTGTTGCCGTACCACTTCAGATAGTCGGCGTACTCCTGCAAGGCCAAGTCGAACTTGCCGCCCATACGGTCGCGATTGGCGTTGTCGTAGAGATCCTTGGAAGAGATCGGTGGCGCTTCCGACCCTCTGGGAGGCACGCCCCCGCCCGTAGTATCGCCGGTCGGAGGCGGCGCGGCAGGAGGCGTATTGATGAGCTTCACCGCGTTGTTCAGGTCAGTCAACTGGGACTTCAGGCCGGAAATCATGTTGGTGAGGTCGGAAACGGCCTGTTGCACGGTGCGCATATCGGTGGACATCTGGTCCATGCGGGAACTCAATCCCACCACGGGAGTCACCACCTTGCTCTCCTGGTCGCGCAGGCTCTGCTGCATGTTGCTCTGGATTACGGCCACCGCCCGGCTAGCCTCATTGGCGGAATTCACTGATTGTTGGACCAGCACCTGCAGCGCGCTGAACTTTTCGTCCTGGGTGCGCTGCATCGCTTTGACCATGTCCTGCAGCGTGGCGACGTCCCGCTGCAGTTCGAGGATTTCCTTACTTGCGCCAGACGATCGCGACGGAGAGAGCGTCAGCACCGCCGCGGCGACTACCCCGTAAACCCAAAAACGTCGGAACATCTTGATTTCTCCTGCTTGTGAACCTATTGGCCGGGTGAGAAGTGTACGCGCCGGTTCTTCTGCCAGCACGCTTCAGTCGACTCCCCACATTGCGGCCGTTCCTTGCCGTAGCTGATCGTCTTGATCCGATCCGCCGGAACGCCCAGTTGGACCAGAAAATCCTTGGCCGCACTGGCACGCCGGTCACCCAAACCCAGATTGTACTCCGCGGAGCCGCGCTCGTCGCAGTGCCCTTCCAAAACGATAGAAGACCCGGGGAAATCGGTGAGGATTCCTTTCAACGCCTGCGCATCGCGGTTCAAGGTATCCCGCGCTTCGCCATCGATATCGGTCTTGTCGTAATCGAAGTAGATATCCTGCAGGTCCGTTTCGAGGCGGCGATCCAGCGGCACGGCGCCTCCTGTGCCGGTATTCGGTGGAGGCGGAGCCATCGGCGAAGTCACCGACACAATCGCCGAGGCAGTTGTATTACCGCCTGGACCGGTGGCCGTCAAGGTATAAGTGACCGAATCGCTAGGGAACACGCGGCGACTGCCGACATTCTGCACCGCTCCGATCCCCTGATCGATGGTCACGCTGGTAACATTGCCGCTGATTTCCCACCGCAAAGTGGAAGACTGGCCGCGCTGAATCGACGTCGGCTCCGCGGTGAACTGCGCGATCACGGGAGCAGGTCCGCCGACATTCGGATTGCTCGGCACAGGGCGCTCGTCTGCGGGCCGCGGAGGCGGTGGGGGCGGCGGGGGCGGCGCTTTCTTCTTGCAACCAGCCGCGAACATCGCCAATAGAAGCGCGATCCCGATGACCGTGATCTTCTGTTTGCTGAACATGAGCGTTAATCTCCTGAAATGCTAAACTACTTGCCCCAAACCGGTCTGTCGTTGACTCCCAGGGTCGTCAATTGTTGCACCTGGGTGCCGTCGGCCAGCATGCTGTAGATCTGGTATTTTCCGTGACGCGTGGAGGAGAATACGAGGTGCCGCCCGTCGGGCGCCCAGTTCGGCTGCTCGTTCTTGCCTTCTCCGTGGGTCAACTGGATGTATTGCTTGTTGGCCACATCCATTGTGAAGATGTTCCACTGCTGCGCCGCGTACCCGCGAGTCCAGGCATACGCGATAATCTGCCCATCGGGATGCCAGGCGGGATTCGCGGCTTCACCGGTACCATCCGAGAGGCGTTCCATGTCGGCGCCATCCATATTCATCTTGTAGATCTGCTGGGGGCCCGACCTGCCGGAGGAGAAGACGATCTCGCGCCCGGTTTTCGGATTGATCTTGGGTTCGGTTTCGATCGAGATCAACGAAGAGATCGGGTGGAAGCCCGTTCCATCCAAATTGGCAAGAAAGATCCGGCAACACTTGCCGCTCGAGGAAGAGTAGATGATCTGCTTCCCATCAGGTGAAAACGAAGGCGACGAATTCACGGATGCGCTCTGGTTGTAAAACCGCAAATCCCGGACCGGATCCACCGAAAACACAAATATACCAGGAGTGCCGCGAGCGTAGCTAGTGAACGTTAACTTTGAGCCATCGGCGGAGACCGCGGGCTCGATGGTCAAGGAGTTGTAATGCGTGAACTGTTTCTGGTTCTTGCCATCCGGATCCATCTGCCAGATTTCCTTGTGGCCGGTGCGGTCGGAGACGAAGTAGATGTGGGTGCCGAAGAGCGATTGCCCGCCGAAGAGCGCCACGATGTCGGCGGCGAATTCATGTGCTACTTTGCGAGCGCCGGCTTCGTCCATGCTGCCCAGATAGCGCTTCTCGACGACCTTCGCTTCGGCGGGATTGGCGCGGCTGAGATCGTAGAGCCACCCATACAGGACGAGTACGCCATTCTGCGGCGCGGTATAACCTGACGCGAGGTAGTTGGCGTTCGCCGGAGGGCCAGACCAGTCCACCATCCAACGGCCGCCCCCGCTCGTGGGAGGCGGAGGTTCGTTTCGTCGCCGCGGATTATCGTTGGGTACCGGCGCCTGGCCGAAGTCGGAAGGCTGCTGCGGGACGAACAGGGGATACATGGTCTTGGGGACGACCTTAACGACGCCCGAACTGGTTACGTCTGAGGCTAAAGTCTGATTGAACGCGCTCATCCATGCCTGTGCTTCGCCCGATCCTTTGAAATCGGGGAGCGCGATCGTGGGAATGCGCATTCCCTTTCGGTTAATGTCGATGCCGATATCCTGTGCCTGGGACAGGATCAACCAGCCCGTTGCTCCGACCGCTAACCAGAAAAGCCTTTTCATGGAAATCCTCGCTCAAAACTTCAAGTTAAACCGCAACTCAACTTGCGCCTCGCTCTTCGGAAAGCCCGGAGGCAGGGGCGGGAACGGTGCAGCGTCTTGAATGGCGCGCTGCGCGGAGATGTCCAACGCTGCGTTCCCGCTGCGCTCCGTGAGTTTTACCGAGCCCGGAGCCAGAGAGCCATCGCGACGGATGATGAATGTCACCACCGCTGGCGGGACCGAAACGCGCGTGTCGAAGCCAGAGGTGTTCCAATTGCGAGCCACGGCGTTTCGCAGAAGGTTCGCGTACGCGCCGAATTGGGTCCCGAATACCGAGTCGTTGCCGAGTTGCAGCCCTCCTCCGCCTTGGATGTTGTACATCGGGGAACTCGTCTTTTGGCCACCCTCGGTGTACAACTGGTTGGGCCGATCCTGCTGTTGGTCGCGAAATTTATTCGGCGCCGATGACTGCGCTCTCTCGGTGGACTTTTTGGTAGCGCGCGGGTTTTTGATTGCGATGGCGTCCGGATCCGGAGCCTTCACCTTAGGCGCCGGCTTCTTCTTGGAGGGCGGCTCGGGAACTTGCGATTCGGTATCGTTCGCGACGGGATTGAAGGCTGCCGATTCGTGCGGCAGTTTGATCGAGGCAACCGGAGTTATCGCGACCGAACCCATTCCGCCGCCATGCGGATCTCCCCATTGCACCGTGGAATGACTTCCGATCAAGGTACTGGTAAGGCAGACCGCTGCAAACGACACGTGCAGGACCACGGAAGCCCAGAACTGCTTCGTCAACCGTTCCGGACGATCGAATGTGTCTGCGTGCGAGTACATCTACTTTCCTCTGGTGGGCGCGTCCGCTGGCTGCGTCACCATGTACACTTGAAATCCACCTGCTCCCAATTCCGCCGTCACCTGCGCGATCACATCCCAGATCGTGGCCCGGTCGGCCATCACATAGACGCCTTTCGTGTCCTTCCCGAAACGGGCGTGGATAGCAGCCTTCAGCTCGTTGATGTTGACCAATTTGCCGTTGAGCAGGTAGGTGCCGTCCTTGGGGATGGTCACCACCGGCATCTCTTGCGGCGTCTCCTTGACCATCTTCGTTTTGGGAACTTCCACTTCCAGGCCGAAGTCCATCACGTGAGCGGTGAGCATGAAGATAATCAACAACACCAGCACCAGATCGACGAACGGCGTCACGTTGATTTCGGAAAGTGCGCCCGTTCCGCGACGGCGGCGTGAACCGAATCCACCGCTCGACCCGCCTTCGTTGTTAATCGAGATCGACATGGCTATTCTCCGAAGCTGCGCTCCGCCATGTTGAGGAATTCGAGCGCGAAATCGTCCATCCGCGCGCCCATCTCGCGAATCCGATTGCTGAAGTGGTTGTAGAAGATGGAGGCTGGGATCGCCGCGCCCAGTCCGACAGCGGTGGCGATCAGCGCCATCGCGATGCCAGGGCCCACGCTCTTGAGGTTCGTGCTTCCCTGATTGGCGAGTCCGACAAACGCGTTGATGACGCCAATCACCGTTCCAAACAGACCGATGAAGGGGCTGACCGAGGCGGTGGTGGCAAGCCAGTTCATGTTGCGCTCCAGTTTGCCGAGTTCTTCGCTGATTCCGAGCTGGATGGAGCGCTCCAGGGCAATGCGATTGCTCACTCTGCCACGCGACTTCACCTGGCGCTCGATCTCCTCGTATCCGAAATCGAAGACTGCCACCAAAGGTGACGGGCGGAACTGTTCGCTGGCCACCATCACTGCCTCAAACCCGGTTGCCTTTCGGAAGGCGCGGAGGAATCGCGAATTCGACCGGCCCGCCCCGCGAAACGCCTGCCATTTCGAAATGATGACGGTCCAAGAGAACACCGAAAAGCAGGCGAGAACCCCCAGCACAACGATTTCCAGTACGTCGCCTGAGACCAGTTGCCAAATATTCACTTGAAGAAAAAGGGCTGCGGGAGCTTCGGATGTCAACTCGTCTCCTACACACAAATCTATCACACCGACGCTTAACTACAGCCAAAAGACGGAGGGGTAATTCGTGGGGTTTCAACCGCTTTGGAGGCGTGAGGGGTTGATTAATGCATCTTCACATTAAAACGGAAAAAATCGAGGCGGAAAACAGGAGGTACTCAAATTGTTTTTGGGAGCCGGTTGCCTGATTTACGCAGAATTTCGACGTTTAGGAGGGTCTTTCCTGAGCCCCCAATCACCCTAGGTATTCTTCAGTTGGTATGGGCAGACCTCATGGTTGGGGTCCCACCACAGGAGGGTAACGACCCCACGGTCCAGCACGCCCCAAATCCTCTATTTGCCCGACAACCGCAACGATAACAACTCATCGAAGTCCAGCGGGCTGAAGAGCTCTTTGAGGCGAGTTTGCGCCACGGTGGATAGCTGGCTGATGTCAACGTTGTGATTGAACTTCTTCCCAACGACCAGGATCTCCTGCCATTGTCTTTTCTCCCTCAGGGCTTTCTCTAAATCACGGAGGTGGTCCCACAGCCGATTCCAATCGTTCGGCTTCAATTCATGGCAGCCGAAGGGATGCTGCATGGCAATTCGTCCAAGCCGCCACGAAGGGTAAAGATTGTGGTAACTGGTCGCCGCCATCGCCCTGGGCTGCTTGTTTTCACTCGGATTTAAACCGGGTTTTGGGGCTTCGATCCTTCCCCTTTCGACTAGAGGCTCCCGTAATACTCGGCCATCGCCGCGTGGCTGATGACAGCATTACAAGGCTCGCCAGGCGGTACATCGGCTCGGGCATCCTTCCACGGCGCTTCCTGATGGGTCAGGTCGCTCAACCATTGGCTGGTCCTGTCGCCGTAAAACTTCAAAACGTTGTCGATCGTATTTTGCTGCGTCTTGGTCAGACAGTCGGGATTTCCACGGCCGATCCTGGCAACCCGAAAGGCACCCCGATGGTCTTCGTAGAGAGCACGCACAACGGGTCCATTCGCCCACGCTTCGATGGCTTCTGGAAACAGAGGCTGTTCATCCCAAACCAGCGACCAAGCCTGAGAGTAGTAGACGAGCTTTTGCAGCTTCATCGTCGTCATCTCGCCATGTTTCCGCAGGATGTATTCTGCAACGTCAAAGACGTTGGCCATAGCGTACTCCTCATCAATTTTAGCAAGATTCGCACAAGTCATCCGTTCCTCTTCAGTTATTCCCGAAGGGCAAACAGACGCCAAGCGGACCGGTTTCCTAGTGGTTGTGCTGGTAGCGGGAGTGGGAATTGAACCCACACGGACCTTGCGGTCCATTGGATTTTAAGTCCAATGCGTCTGCCGATTTCGCCATCCCGCCACGCTCCGTCATTCTACCACGACGGCCTTTTTAATCAGCAACTTACTGAAAAGCTACTCAATGCGTAAAGCTTGATTTCTCTGGCACTTGGTTCATCCCAGCCGGAATCAGAGGCTTCATCGCCTGGAAATTCCGTGCCGGCAAAGACGGCTTTGATTCGTTCGATCAAGGGGATCGCCGCAACTTGTCCAACCGATTTCACTTCTTCTATCCCATCGGCCGGTTCGGATTCGTCTCCTTCGGCGACCGCGATGGCATTCAGCTCGAGATCTGGTTGGGCAGTCGCGAACAAGTTGACTCGTGGCCGGGCCGGCACCAACCTCTTTTGTGCGGCCCGGCTTCAGGTCCCTCATTCGCGTTCCCAATACCGCCGGCGATCAGTTCTTCTTCGAACTCCAGCTCAGGTAAGCCTTGTAATCGCTGCCGGGCGGCGCCACTTCGAACTTGCCATCCAAAGCACGCCCGTTCATCCAATACGACAGTCGATATCGCGGACCTGGTTGCGTTCCATCCGATTCGAACACGACCCGGTCGGGTTCGGGGAAACTCAGATCGTAGCGGATCACATGACCTTCGCTGTCGAAGTAGATCGCGTGGGGCTTGTCGCTTTCCACATAGATGATCAGGAGATCGCCATGACGCTCGCCGGCGTCGTAAACGGCCTCATTGTGCCGGACGATAATCTTTCGATTCAACTCCAGTTCAAAAGAGAACTTGCCCTGCCCGGCTCCCAACGGCGTGTCTTTTGCGCCGGCAATGCCGGTCCACTTGCCGAGCAGAAATTCGAGCTTCTTCCATGGCGGATTCGCCGCCGGAGAGGCGCTTTGCGCCGCGCCTGGCAACCCGCACAGCAACATCAATCCGATCGTCGCAATCGTCAGCCGCATCGCCGATCATTTTCTCACGATCGTAAAGTGGTTCCTTCCTCTATTCTGAATTGATGCGCCCCACCGAGCTTTGGCACGAGCCCGATTTCCTGAAGCTCTGGGGAGGACAGGCAGTTTCCCGCCTGGGATCCGCGATCACCGACGGCGCGCTGCCGCTCACCGCCATCCTCATGCTGAATGCGTCGCCATTCGAGCTTGGACTGCTCAGCGGCGCGGGAGCCGCGAGCATCCTGATCTTCGGCCTATTCGCGGGTGCGTGGGCAGATCGCCTGCGCCGCCGGCCCATCCTCATCGGCACCGATTTGGGACGCGCCCTCATCCTTGGGATGGTGCCGATCACGGCCGCCTTCGGTCATCTGCGCATGAGTTATCTCTACATGATCTCGGCGGCAAGCAGCCTGTTGACGGTGCTCTTCGAGGTCAGCTACCAGGCCTACCTGCCCTCGCTCGTGGAACGCGAGAATCTGATGGAGGGCAACAGCAAGCTGGCGCTGGCCGGATCGGCTGCCGACGTTGCCGGGCCCGGATTAATGGGCGTCCTGGTTCAGTGGTTCACCGCGCCCAAGGCGATTCTCCTGGACGCCGTGTCTTTTCTCGTTTCGGCGCTGTCAGTCGCGCTGATCCGAAAGCCTGAGGCGACTCCCAAACTCGATCGCCAGCCTGAGATGAAGCGCGAGATCGTGGACGGACTCCGCGCTTCCTGGCAACAGCCGATCCTGCGTGCGTTGGTCCTACGCACGGGCACGTCCGCCGTGTTTCTCGGATTCTTCGCGGCGCTGTACATGGTGTTCGCCATCCGCGAGCTTCATTTGAGTCCGGCACTCTTGGGAGCCATTATTTCGGTGGGAGGCGCCAGCAGCCTTGCCGGAGCCTTCGTCACGCCATGGCTGGTGAAGCGCTTCGGGGTAGGCCCGACGCTGATCGGCGCCGCCATAGTCACCGGAATCACCACCCTCATGCCCGCACTGTCGCGTGGCCCCGTAATCGTCTGCGCCTCGATCCTGGGACTCGCGCAGCTATTCGACGTCTCCTGGCCGGTCTATCACATCAACAAGGTCAGTCTGCAGCAAGCCGTCACGCCCGATCATCTGTTGGGACGCGTCAACTCCGCGATCTATCTTCTGTTCCGCGGTCTGATCCCGGTAGGAGCGCTGCTGGGCGGTGCGCTCGGCGACGCCATTGGAATGCGGCCGACAATGTTCGTGGGCGCCAGCGGGTATTTGCTCTCGGCGCTTTTTCTGATCTTCTCTCCCATTCGGCATTTGCGGGAGCTTCCAGAAGCACGCTGAAAATTCCATAATCACTGCATGGACAATGTAACGGCCAGCGAGTGGCGGCAACTCCTCACCATTCTTCTGGCGCAACGGCTGGAGTTAAATGCGATGGAAAGCGCGTTGAAGAGTGCGGGCGTGTTGAGTCGCGATCAGTTGAAGGAGATTCGCACCCAGGCCGCCAATACCGCGACGGCATGGAGTTCGCGCGAAGGGGACGACGTCATGGCCCTCCTGCGTGTGCATTCGTTGCCGGACGCCAGCATGTCGGTGCCGAAATAATGGGTAGGAATCCGATCGGGCGGCTGGAACGTATAGAATCAGGGGCGGCGTCCTACCAAAGATCCTGCGATACCCCTCATTTGGGGCATGGGGGTCCGGTTAGTCCGCCGATATATACTGTAATTTAAGACTTGGAGTTACCGGAAACGCCCCATGGCTGAAATGAGCGTCATCTGGCTGCGCGTGGCCGCCGCGTTATACTCGCTCGGTCTGCTGCACGCCATCCTAACCTTAGTCCGAAGGCGGGAACACCTCTTCGACGTGGCGCTGGGCGCCTTCAGTCTTGGGTCGGTGTTTCATTTCGTTTCCATCGTTGAAGAAGGGATTCTCAACAACCGCTGCCCCATCACCAACATCTACGAGACCCTTTCCATGTGCGCCTTCCTGATCGTGGTGGTGTACCTTTTCGTCCACTGGCGTTACAAGATGGAGAGCCTTTCGGTGTTCATCTTCCCTCTGGTTTTCGTGATGGCGCTGGTGGCGACCTTGGGCAACCCGGTGACCGCGTGGTCCAGCAAGGTGGTGCGGGATACCTGGCTTACGGTGCACATCGTGCTCGTGCTGCTGGGGATAGCTGCTCTTCTCTTCACCGCCGTTGCCTCGCTGCTCTATCTCTTCCAGGAGCGGGAGCTCAAAGCCAAGAAGCCGCGCAATTTCTACTACCGGCTTCCTGCGCTGGGAACGCTGGACGAACTGATTTCGAAATCCATGGCGGTGGGCTTCGTACTGATGACTTTGGGCGTGATTGCGGCAAGCACGTGGGCTTCTATCGAACTGAATACTACCTGGATCAGCGAACCGAAAATTGACCTCTCCTTTTTCACCTGGGGGATTTACATGGCCATGGTGTTTTTGCGAAACACCGCGGGATGGCGCGGGCGGAAGGCCGCCATCATGACCGTCACGGTACTGGGCCTGTCCGCTTTTACCTGGGCCGCGCATGCCCGGCTCGGCACGATCTTCTTCAAACCATGAAGCTGCTGATCACAGGCGTCAGTCACAAGACCGCACCCGTCGAGGTGCGAGAATGCCTTGCGTTTCGCGAAGAAACGCTGCCGGCAGCTTTGGCCGATTTGAAATCGCGCGAGGGCGTCTCGGAAGCCGTGATCCTCTCGACTTGCAACCGCGTGGAAATCACCGTGACCACCGACGACCAGTCGGACCCGCAGGCCATCGTAGATGCCTTCCTGACGGATCACAAAGCGGTGAGCACCGAAAGCATCGCGGCGCATTTATACCGGTACGAAGGCCAGGAAGCGATTCACCACCTGTTTCGCGTCTCCGCGAGCCTGGATTCGATGGTTGTAGGCGAGCCGCAGATCCTGGGGCAACTGAAGAATGCCTATGCGGCAGCCAAGAATTGCGGCGCACTTTGCGGATGGCTGGACGGCCTCTTGAGCCGCGCCTTCAGCGTCGCCAAGCGAGTGCGTTCGGAAACCGGCATTGGACAGATGGCGGTCTCCGTAAGCTATGCCGCTGTCGAGTTGGCGCGCAAGATCTTCGGGTCCCTCTCGAACCGCACGATCATGATCGTGGGTGCGGGGAAGATGTCGGAACTGGCGGCCCGCCATCTGCGCCGCTCGGGTGCATCGCACGTCTTCGTGACCAATCGGACCCACGAGCGGGCGATCGAGATGGCGCAGCTCTTCCAGGGCACGCCAGTCGAGTACACCCGTTTCGTGAGCATGCTGCCGGAAGTGGACATCGTGATCGCTTCATCCGGGGCGCCGCACTACATTCTGCGCAAAGAGGAAATGCAGCGCGTGATCGCGGCACGTCGCAACAAGCCGATGTTCCTGATCGATATCGCGGTTCCACGCAATATCGAACCCTCCGTAAACGAAGTCGACAACGTCTTCCTGTATGACATCGACGACTTGCAGGAAGTGGTCAACGCCAACCTGCGGGAGCGGATGAAAGAAGCCGACCACGCCGAGGCGATGGTAACCGAAGAAGTCGAGCGGACCATGGCGCGGCTCAAGGTGGCGGAAGTGACGCCGACCATTGTCGGACTGCAGGAGCAGCTCGAACAGATTCGCGCCGCCGAAATCGAACGCGTGCGGCGCAAATGCGGCCCGTTCACTCCGGAACTGGAGCAGGCGATCGAGATGCTCACTCGCGGGATCGTCAACAAGATCGCGCACGGGCCGATTTCGGAGCTGCGGAATCACGCAGGACGGCCGGAAGGCGCGCACGTGGTGGCCGCGATTCGCAAGGCATTTCATCTTCAGGACTGATCCATGCTCGTTATCGCATCGCGCGGTTCGCAGCTCGCATTGTGGCAGGCGCATTGGGTGGAGCGGCAATTAACCTCCGCCGGCCACGAATGCCGTATCGAAATCATTAAGACTACAGGCGACAAGATCACCGATGTGCCTCTCGCCAAAGTCGGAACCAAGGGACTTTTTACCAAAGAGATTGAAGAGGCGCTCTTGGACGGGCGCGCCGATCTCGCGGTCCACAGCTTGAAGGATCTGCCGACGGAACTACCGGCCGGGCTAGTGCTGGCCGCGGTACCGGAGCGCGAAGATCCCCGCGATGCCGTGGTGGGAAAGCGCCTGGCGGATTTGCCCGAGGGCGCAAAAGTCGGGACCAGCTCCTTGCGGCGCGCAGCGCAATTGCGATCGTTCCGGCCCGATTTGCAAGTGGAATCGGTGCGCGGCAATCTGGATACTCGTCTACGCAAGCTGGATGAGGGGCAGTACGACGCGATCCTGCTGGCGGCGGCGGGGTTGAAGCGCTTGGGATGGGCGGACCGGATCGCGGAGATTCTGCCGGATGATGTGATGTGTTCGGCCGTCGGACAGGGTGCGCTGGCGATCGAAACTCGGGAGACGGGCGCGGGTTTCGATGCTTGCGCGGCGCTCGATCACTCCGCCACGCACATGGCGGTTCTGGCGGAACGAGGCGTATTGTGGGCTCTGGGCGGCGGCTGCCAGGTCCCCATCGGTGCGTATGCCACGGTGGCGAACGGACGGCTGCACCTCACGGCGATGGTGGCTGCTCCGGATGGCGAACAGATCATTCGCGCTTCCACGGAGGGGCGGCCTTCCGAAGCGGAGCAGATTGGCAGGGATCTGGGTGCGGACTTGCTGCGGCACGGCGCTCGCCGCATTCTGGAGGCGGTGTATAGCGCCTAAAGTCTATCTGGTGGGCGCGGGGCCGGGCGATCCGGAACTGATCACCGTCAAAGGCCGCCGCATTCTGGAGCAGGCCGACTCCGTATTGTTCGACCACCTGGCGCCCGAATCCCTGTTAGACCTCGCCCCCGCGTGCGCCGAGCGTGTCTACGTGGGCAAGAAGAAATCGGCTCACGCTTTCACGCAAGAAGAGATCTGCGAGATGCTCGTGGAGCGCGGCCGACGCGGCCTCACCGTGGTGCGTTTAAAGGGCGGCGACCCATTCATCTTCGGGCGCGGAGGCGAAGAGGCCGAAGCGCTGGCGTTGGCTGGCATTCCGTTTGAGATCGTGCCCGGCGTCACCGTGCCTTTAGGCATCGCCGCCTATACCGGCGTCCCGCTGACGCATCGCGAGCACACCTCGGCGGTGACGTTCGTGACCGGCCACGCGGTTGACAGCATCGACTGGGACAAAGTGGGCCACGCGGAGACCCTGGTGATCTTCATGGGACTCACGACGTTTCCCGAGATCGCGCGCGCACTGATCGCACGCGGGCGATCTCCAGAGACTCCCGCGATGGCGGTGCGCTGGGCGACGCGGCCAGACCAGGAGACGTTGTCCGGGACTCTGGCGACGCTGCCTGCGCAAATCGCCGACCGGGGAATGAAGCCGCCGGCCACGATCATCGTCGGCGAAGTTGTGATGCTGCGGGGAAAACTCGACTGGTACGAGCGCCTACCGCTGTTTGGAAAGCGCGTGGTGGTGACGCGCGCCAAGGGGCAGGCGGACGCGCTCTCCGCCAAACTGCGGGCCCTGGGTGCGGATGCGATCGAGTTGCCCACGATCGAGATCCGTCCACCATCCGACAGCGGTCCGCTCGACCGCGCCATCGCCCAGTTACCCACCTACGACTGGTTGATCTTCACCAGCGCCAACGGCGTGCATTATTTCGTGGAACGATTGCGCCGATCACCCTTCGATTGGAGAGCGTTGCGAGCCAGGATTTGCGCCATCGGCCCGGCCACCCGCGCGGCGATCGAGGCGTTGGATCTGAAGGTCGATCTGATGGGCAAGGAGTACGTGGCAGAAGGGCTGATCGCGGCGTTTGCACCTTATGATCTCGGGGGCAAACGAGTGCTGCTGCCTCGGGCAGCGGTGGCTCGCGACCTGGTGCCGGCGGAATTGACACGGCGGGGGGCACAGGTGGATGTGGTGGAGGCCTATCGCACCGTGATGCCGGAGGACACGCCGGCACGCGCGAAGCAGATTCTGAGCGGTACACGGCTGCCGGACTGCATCACGTTCACCAGTTCCTCGACGGTCCAGAATCTGGCGGCGGCGGTCGACGGTGTGCCGCTGGGCGTGAAGGTAGCGTCGATCGGGCCGATCACCACGCAAACGGCACGCAGTCTGGGCATCGCGGTGACCGCACAGGCACGAGTTTTCACGGTGGATGGGTTGGTGGAGGCAGTGCTCGAAATGTGCGATACTGAACCGACTCCCCCAGCCAGCGAATGAGACCTCACATCATCGGCATCGCCGGTCCGTCGAGTTCGGGGAAGACGGAACTCTCCCGGCAATTGGTGGAAAAACTCCCCGGCACCGCCATCGTTTCTCTGGATTCTTACTACAGCGGGATGGAAGAGATTGCGCTGGAAGAGCGCAAGAAGGCGAACTTCGATCATCCCGATTCCCTCGATTGGGAACTGCTCCACGAACACCTCCGACGGATGTCATCCGGGCTGGCGTTCGAGGAGCCGGTATACTCCTTCGCGGACTACGCCCGCACCAGCGCCACGCGGCACATCGAGCCGAGCGAGTTCGTCATCGTAGAAGGGCTGTTCGTGCTCTACTGGCCCGCACTGCGGGCCATGCTGGACACGAAGGTATTCGTCAAGACTGATCCGGATGTCTGCTATCAGCGGCGTTTGGCACGCGACGTGATAGAGCGCGGGCGCACGCCGGAATCGGTGCGCGAACAGTATGAGCGCACGGTGCGTCCAAGCGCGGAGTGGTTCGTGCATCCGACCATGCGGTATGCGGATCTGCTGGTCTCGGGCGAAGAGCCCCTGGTGCAATCGACGTCCGCGGTAATGCGCCTTTTGCGGGGCGAGAAGGTCAACGCCGCGTCGGCAGGCTAATTCGGTGACAAACGCTCCCTTACGGTCGCGGCTCGTAAGCTACCCAAACACCTTCGCGCGAATGCGTGCGCTTGCGAGCCGCGCGCGTGAGCAAGCGATGCCTCATCGTATGTGGGGCAGGCGCTCCCGGATTTTTCACAGCTTCTTACTCTTACGGTCGCGGCTCGTAAGCTACCCAAACACCTTCGCGCGAATGCGTGCGCTTGCGAGCCGCGCGCGTGAGCAAGCGATGTCCGGATTTTTCACAGCTTCTTACACTTACGGCCGCGGCTCGTAAGCTACCCAAACACCTTCGCGCGAATGCGTGCGCTTGCGAGCCGCGCGCGTGAGCAAGCGATGTCCCACACATTTGCGCAGCAGTCGGATTTTTTACAGCTTCTTACACTTACACTCAAGCGATGGAGTTGATGCTTAACGAACTCGCCGACACCAGCCTCTAGTCGGCTGGGGCGTAGTAGCCCAAACGCCAGAAGGCCTTCAGCGGCGGCAGTCCGTGCGGCGGCACCATCTTGACCTGCACCCGGTGATAGCGCCCGTCCCTCTGATTGCTGGTGGGCGTGTACCCGAGCACGTACCGATTCCGCAATTCGACTCCGATCTTGGCAGCGATGTCCGGAAGCTCCGAGGTATCGGCGGGGAAACTGCGTCCTCCGGTCTGTTCGGCGAGGTCGCTGAGCAGCCCGGGACCAGACGACTCCTCTGGTGTCCGGGTGCGCGCCCCGAAAGGCTCATAGATTCCGATCGCATAGATCAAAGTGTCGCTTTCACGAACCAGGTTGCGGACTTCGGTTTCGGAGTACCGGCTGCTGTTATCGCCGCCATCGGAGATGATCAGGAGGGCCTTGCGCTTTTTCTGGGAATTCTTGATCTCGTGGAGCGACAACATGATGGCGTCCAGAAGGGCAGTTCGTCCTTTCGATTGCGCAAAAGTGAGCTGGTTCTGGATCTCCTCGGTCTCGCGCGAGAGCGGCACCACGAGCTTCGGCTGGTCGTTGAATTCCACCAGGAAAAACTCATCCTCGGGATTGGCCGTGCGGAAGAACTCGGCGGCTGCCTGGCGCGAACGGCGCAGCTTCGGACCCATGCTGCCGCTGATATCGAATACCAAGCCCACCGCGACGGGCTCATCATCCATCGCGAAATGCGTAATATTCTGTTCGACCTTGTCGTCGAAGACCTTGAAATGCTCCTTCTCGAGCCCGGTGACCGGGCGATTCATAGGGTCGCATACGGAGACCGGGACGAGAACGAGATTGATGTCGCTGCGCAACGTCGCGGCCGGCCTGGCGCCTTCGCCGGGCAGGGGCGGCCGCTCGCGGGGAGCCACGGCGACCTGACCGCGGAGTGACAGCAGGGCCAAAAGTCCAAGGCCCAGTTGCACTCCGACGATTCGCCGCACGTTCATAGCCCGCCCTTGCACAGTATTGTACTGCCGGGCAGCGCTGGATGGCGCAAATCCGGCCGCCTCGCCGTGAGTTGGCGACCGGTCAGCAGAATTCCGCGAATTCGGGTACAATAAAGGGGTTAGCGGAGGTGGGTCTTCTCGAGTAGCCGACGAGCCGCTGTCGCGAGTACCGGAAACTCTGTAGTCCGATCAGCTTCCTGCGCGTTTTTTTCCCTCTTCTTCCCCGACAATTGCCGAATCTGCGGTCAGACTTTGGGTGAAATCACCCGCATTCCTGTCTGCCGCGCCTGCCTGCGAAAACCGGAGCCGCTCCAAGCCGAATTCTTCTGCGTCAGTTGCCGAACACCCTTTCAGAACGGCTTTCCACTGGATTCGCAAGGCCGCTGCGCTCTGTGCCGCAGCGGCCTGCGAGGTTTCGACGCGGCGTACTGTTATGGCGCCTATGAGGGCTCTCTCCGGGAATTAATTCATCTCTACAAATACGCCCGAATCCGGACCTTGGTGCGTCCATTGAGCGATCTTCTGGTCGCCGCTCTGCCACGCGACGAGGAGTTCGATGCGGTGACCCCGGTTCCGCTCCACTGGCGCAAGCAGTGGCAGCGGGGATTCAACCAGTCCGGTTTGTTGGCGGCGGAGATCTCCAGACGCAGCGGCATACCGCTGGTTGCCGCCCTGCGGCGTGTCCAAGCGACCCGGACGCAGGCCGGTTTGAGCAACACAGCGCGCCGGCGCAATACGACCGGGGCGTTTGCCTGCCGCAGCGGAGCGAAGTGGAGCGCTCGCATACAGGGCGCGCGCGTTCTGCTGATTGACGATGTCATGACCACCGGTTCGACGGCGGCTGCGAGCGCGCTCACCCTGAAACGGGCGGGAGCGTCGAGGGTCGCGCTTTTGACGATCGCGCGGGTGGACCGCCGCTGGAATGGCGGGCGCGATACACGCGATACGAAGGTTCTTTCGACTGTGGGGAGCACAACTGATGGCGACTGAACGATTACAGAAACCCGTACTGGTGTTGAATGCCAGCTACGAGCCGATTAACATCTGCGCGGCGCGCCGGGCGCTGGTTCTGGTGCTGAAGGGCGTTGCATCGGCAGAAGAAGAATCGATCAACGCAGTCCATTCGGCGCGGAGCGACATGCGGCTGCCCTCAGTAATTCGCCTGCTGGAATACCGGCGCATTCCCCACCAGACGAGAGCGCTTTCGCGCAAAAACATTCTGATGCGCGACCGGTACACCTGTCAGTATTGCCATCACACTTTGCCTTCGGGCGAACTCACCCTGGATCACGTAATCCCGCGGTCGCGCGCCGGCGAATCGGCCTGGGAGAATCTGGTGGCGTGTTGCCATCCCTGCAACAACCGGAAAGGCAACCGTACTCCGGAGGAAGCGGGCATGAAACTGGCGCGGCAGCCCCGGCCGTTCAGTCTGCATACCAGCCGTCATCTGATGCGCATGCTCGGCAAGGGCGAGGCCCAGTGGCGCAAATACCTCTTTTATTGAGCACAGCGGACCATCTGACCAGGAATGTTCCGCCGGTAGTGTGCGATTCCTCGCCCGCAGTTTACAAGAGCAAATTTTTCAATGGCATATAAGGTTGCGGTGGGTTCACGTCCTGGGGTATAGTCGTTGCTGAACTGGGTATCAATGACTCCGAGGAGGTATCACGTGAAGAAACTGGCTTTAGTGTTTGGACTGGCTGCAATGTCGGCGATGGCCGCCGATTTTACCGGCTATATCGTGGACAAGAATTGCGCAAGCAAAAAAGAGATGTTGGGTGACGAAGCTTGCGCCAAGCGTTGCATAGGCCGTGGCGCTGCCGCTGTCCTGGCGACCGAAGATGGCAAGATTTATCAGATCGCCAATCAGGACAAAGTGAAGGACGCCGCCGGCAAGAAGGTGACGCTCGTCGGGAAGGCCGACAAGGACACCATCACCGTAGATGAAGTGAAGATGTAAGACAGGGTCTTCGGGGCCGGGTCTCCGGCCCTGGCTCCTTCCGTGTTCCAGCTCCTAAGCTGCTCCCACCATTTCTCTCATCTGCTGCACCAAACCCCGTAAACCAGCCGCGTATTGATTCAGTTCCGTTCCGGCCGAAGCGCTTTGTTGGGCTCCGGCAGCGGTCTTCTGGGTGACCTGCTCCATCTGCAGAACTGCTCGCGAGATCTGCTCCATGCCGCGCGCTTGTTCCTGGCTTCCCAGGTTGACTTCGTCGACCAGGGACTTCACGCGGCTGGAGTTTCCGGTCATGGTGTGGACCGCCCCAGCCATCTGATCCAGGCGAGCGTTGCCATCATGCGAATTCTCAATCGATTCTTCGATGAGTTCCGCGGTGTCGCGAGCCGCTTGCGCGCAGCGTTGGGCCAGATTGCGCACCTCGTCGGCAACTACGGCAAATCCGAGGCCAGCCTCACCCGCCCGCGCCGCCTCTACCGCGGCATTTAAAGCCAGAATGTTGGTCTGGAACGCGATTTCATCGATGACCTTGATAATCCGGGCGATTTTGTTGCTCGACGAGTCGATCTCTTTCATCTTGGTTGCCATGCGGTCGAGGGTCTGGTTCACATCCAGGGCGCTATGTTCCGTTTGCTGCATCAGACCCGCGACTTGTAAAGCGTTATCGGCATTCTTGCGCGTGATGGACGCGACCTCCTCGGTGGACGCAGAGGTCTGCTGGAGCGAGGCTGCCTGTTCGGTTGCCCCCTCCGCGAGCGCCTGGCTCGCTCCCGAGACTTGGGATGCCGCGTTCGCCACCTGATCCGCGCTTTCTGCCATGCGGGCAGCGAAGGTGCGGAGCGTAGCGCCGGTTTGCCGGACAATTCGGAAAACCAAGGTACCGATAACCAGAGCGAGAGTCATGAGTCCGATGGTGACATTCCTGAGATGTGCGGACTTGGAAGACGACGCCACCGACGTTGCGGCCAGATCGGTGTTCTGTTGGGCGACCAGGTTTGCCGCGGCACGCCCGATCTCCTCGATTCGGGGTTGTAACTTCTCCCCGAAAATCTTAAGCGCCGAGTCGAGTTGCTGGGAGGAAATGCTTTGCCGTAGTTCCTCGTCAGCTTCAAACACTGATACGGCTTGCCGATCGAGGGTCTGGAGAATGGACGCGGTTTCTCCGGTAGCAACCATTCGCCGCAGCTCCGCCAGGCCCTTCCTCAGCCGGGCCGCGGGCGCCGATACTCTCTGCTGCGACGCAACCGATGCGGATGCATCGCCTAACACCGCATTGATCACGGCTTCTTTTTCGAAGCTGGTGATTTCCCACGCGGCGGCATTCACGTCACCCGCCAGGTACGCCTTGCGCGCGGTAACGTTAGCCGCCTGCTCCAAATCGGAGTTTAGCTCTTCGATTGCGACCAGCGCACCTCCGCTCAGCACAAAAACCAGTCCGATCATCACGCCAAAGCTCACCAGCAGTTTCCGACTTAAGCTCATCTTGAAACTCCCCTGAACATTTCGACTTACAGTCTGAAAGAGAAAGTGACCGGAACTGTGGTCACGATGGCCTTGCCATCCACCAGGAAGGACCGGAATTTCCATTTCTTGAGAGCCTCTGCCGCTGGCTTGGTGAGCACCGGGTTTCCACTCACAATATTCACTTTTTCCACTTCGCCGATCGCGGATACAACCGCTTCTAGCTCGACCATGCCCTGGATTTTGAGCTGTCGCGCAACCGGCGGATAGGCCGGCTCCACTTTGGAAATTGCGGCGCTCTCTCCTTCTGCGCGAGTGGCCTTCTTCAAGGCGTCCTGAGCGAGTCCTGCGATCACAGAGATCCCAAATAGCGCCAAGGCGACATGCCAACAACGAATTCGCACGTCTGCAATACCTCCATAGAAAAATATCGGCAGAAACCGGGAAAAGTTTATGAAGGTGATCGGCTCTTTAGCTATGAATCATTTCGTAGCAGGTCGTTGGCCTGCGGCTCGAGTCAAGCGGCGGGCCGAGTTGTCGTGGGAATCTGGAGCGTCGGACAGAGAATTAGCGCTATTCCCAATTCAGCACCACTTTGCCGGAGTTGCCCGAGATCATCGCTTCAAAGCCTTTCTCGAACTCCGTGTAGTGGAAGCGGTGGGTGATCACCGGGGTGATGTCGAGGCCCGACTGTAGCATCACCGTCATCTTGTACCAGGTCTCGTACATCTCCCTTCCATAGATGCCCTTTATGGTCAACATATTGAAGATCACGGTGCGCCAGTCGATGGTCATCTCTTCAGAAGGGATCCCCAGCATGGCGATTTTGGCTCCATGACTCATATTCGCGATCATGTCGCGGAATCCCGCCGGACTGCCCGACATCTCCAATCCGACGTCGAAACCTTCCGTCATGCCGAGTTCCTTCTGCACTTGCGAGAGGCTGGCTTCCCGGATATTCACGGCACGGGTGACACCGAGTTTGCGTGCCAACTCCAGACGGTAGGGGTTGATATCGGTGATGACCGTAAATCGCGCTCCAGCGTGGGCCGCGACGGCGGCGGCCATGATGCCGATCGGGCCAGCGCCGGTGATGAGGACATCCTCGCCAAGCACCGGAAAAGAGAGGGCTGTGTGAACCGCGTTTCCGAACGGGTCAAAAATCGCTGCGACTTCGAGCGGAATGGACGGGTGCAGGTGCCACACGTTGGACATGGGCAGAGCGATGAACTCCGCAAAGGCTCCCGGGCGATTCACCCCCACGCCCTGGGTGTGCGCGCAGAGGTGCCGGCGGCCGGCAAGGCAGTTGCGGCATCTGCCGCACACTACATGTCCCTCTCCACTGACAATTTCACCTGGAACGAAGCCCGCGACGTTGGCGCCCACCTTCACAATTCTTCCGACAAACTCGTGCCCGATCGCCATGGGCACCGGGATTGTCTTTTGCGACCAGTCGTCCCACTTATAAATATGAACATCGGTGCCGCAGATGCCGGTTCGCAACACTTGAATTAGAACATCGTTGATTCCGATTTCCGGAACGGGCAAGTCCTCGAGCCACAGGCCGGGCTCGCGGCGACTCTTCACTAAAGCTTTCACCTCTATAAGATAGCAAGTGGCGAAAGCGGGGGCGCACGCCAGGTAAGGGGTCTGCCAGCCGCGATGTCCCGCCGCATTTCTGCGCAAAGTCACTTTAGTACCAGTACTAAAGAATAGAATTCCATTCAAAATTTTTGCCTTTTCTATATCTATTCCCGTCGGGGATTACCCTTTTGTGTTGAAGAGAGTACAAATGCCAAAAGCCAAACGGGAAATTATGGCCAAATCCTCGGGGGACGCGAATGATGCATTTTGAAATCGCGCATTGGGTGGATTTCGCCAGAGAAATGGCTTCTGAAGAGAATCGCAAGGCTATGGAGGCGCATCTGGCAGGTGGGTGTTCTGAGTGCCGGGATACCGTGCACTTCTGCCAGAAACTCTCGGCCACGTGCCGGGTTATGACGGAGTACGAGGTCCCGGAGACCGTGTTGCGGTTGGCCAGGGCGATCTTTCCGACACAAACTCCTCAGGGAAAAAGACTGCTGCGCGTGCCTGTGGAACTGATGTTTGACAGTTTTCTCGCACCGGAACCGGTAGGCGTTCGCTCCACCTGGCAGGTAGGATGGCAAGCGCTCTACCGCGCCGGCGATTGCTCGGTAGACCTGCGCGTGGAACCGGACCGGTCTTCCTCGCGGGCCGCGATTATCGGACAGATCTCCAACCACGTCGTGCCTGAGCTGGAAATGTCGAACCTTCCGGTTTGCCTCAAGCAGGGAAAGCTGGTCTTGGCAGAATCTCGCAGCAACCAGTTCGGTGAGTTTCAGATGGAGTATGAGCAGCAGCCTCGAGTTCAGTTGTGCATCTACCTGGAGGGGGGAACGAAGAGCATTCAAGTGCCGTTAAAGAGACTGGTGCCGGATAAGCGTCCGGTGGGCCGGTCGAAAGGCACATCCCCGATTGGGCCGGGACCGATTCGGGACTGATGGGGAACCGAACTAGGGACTACTCACGATGAAACAGACCTCGCGAATTATTATTCTGGTTTCGATCCTATCCCTCACGGCATTGGCTCAGGATCACTATTTGGTGCGTGCACCTGCTTCGGCGATCGGCGCGATTGCGAACCGCCACGGCGTGATGCTTCTCAAGTCTCTGTCGGGCTCCGGTCAGGGACTCCATGTGGTCAGTGTGCCGAACGTCTGGAATTCGGCGGAGATCCTGCAGAGCTTGAAATCCGACCCGCAGGTACAGTCGGTCGAACACGATGCGGCGTTGACGGTGCCGGAAGCCACCACTCCGGGCCCCCAGTTGCGCGGGCACTCGGGTTATCTGCCGCTGACCAATTATCAGAACATGGCGTTCTACTACACGTCGATGGCGTGGGGCGCCTATGTGAGCCAGCCGGCTGCGGCAATCATCCGGGTTCCCGATTCGCATCGTCTCGCGACGGGAGCAGGTACCGTTGCTTTCCTGGATACGGGAGTCGATTTCACCCATCCTGTGCTGGCATCGTCACTGGTTTCGGGCATCGACTTGATTCGCAACTGGCCTGGCGGATCGGACGCGCCGGACCTCTTCCAATCGATCGTCCCGATGTTGGACGATCAGTCGACGACACCCATTCTGGACCAATCCACGACGCCGATTCTGGACGATTCGATTGTTGTAGATCAGTCCACGACGCCAATTTTGGACGACGATACCAGCATTATTCTGGGACAATCGACGACGCCAATTCTGGACGGCATGGGTGGCCATGCGTACGGCCACGGCACTATGGTCGCGGGGTTAATCCACCTGGTGGCTCCCACGGCAAAGCTGATGCCAGTGAAAGTATTCAGCAGCGATGGCACTTCCACGCTTTCGCTGATCATTTCGGGTATCTACTATGCGGTGGATCACGGCGCGAAAGTCATTAACATGAGCTTCAGCTTCACAGGGACCTCGCAGGAATTGACGAACGCCATCAGCTACGCCAATGGACACGGCGTAATCCTGGTGGCGGCGGCGGGCAACAACGGGCAGAATGTGCTCCTCTATCCCGCGGCTTACGGCGAGGTGATGGGAATCGGCTCGACGAACAATCAGGACGGCCGCAGTTCCTTCTCGAACTTCGGTGCGGCGGTCACTTTGGCCGCGCCCGGAGAAGGCTTAATCACCACCTATCCCTTCAACCACTACGCAGCTGGATGGGGCACTTCCTTCAGCACGCCGCTGGTGGCGGGCGCGGCGGCTCTGTTTGTGGACATCAACTACGGCGTCAACGAATCGCAGGCACAGCAGGCGCTCTCGCACGCCGTTCCGGTAGGGCAGCAATTGGGTTCGGGAGTTCTCGATCTGGTGCAGGCATGCCAGTCGCTGAATGGACGTAGTCAAAACGGGCAGGGCCAGAACGGACAGTGAGGAGCCGGGAAGGCAAGCAGAGCATCGGAAAACAGGGATCGGGGACAATGTCTTTGGGAAAACAGAACAGTAGCAGAAACCGCGCGGTTCGCGGAAGCCGCCAGAGTGTGAAGGGAACCGGTGGCCCGGGTCTGAGACGAACTCCTCGCCTCACCAGCGTTACCTCCAACGAGCCGGTTCCCGTCTGGCTCGCCGTTTTGCTGGCGGCCGGATGCCAGGCCACCGGAAACGGGGAAGACCATGCAGTCCGCTGGACTTGCAGCACTGGCAGGGCGATGTACACCAATTCCCGCGCACACACGGTGCGTATCGAACCATTTGGCGTGTCGCTGAAACAGGGACACACACTGGCGGTTTGCTGGTCTCCGGGAGAGACGTCTTACAGTTTGGAAGTGCTGCGCCGGTTCGATCAATGCGTTTGAAATTGAAAAGGCCACGCGATCCGCGCGCCCTAGGACAGACGCTGCTCCAGAATCGTGGCGGACGCGACGACGTCCTGCGTATGTTCCGCGAACATCAGAAGCTGGTGGCGATGATCCGTACGATGTCGGAAGAAATCGAGCGGCTTCAGCAAGATAATGCGCGACTGCGCGCCGCAGTGAAGTTCTATCGCGACGCGGCCCGCGACTCGAAGCGGCAGCAGTGAGCCTGATAACGCACGCCTCCCTGCGGTAGCATGACAGGAAGTGAAGAGCGCCACCCGGACCTTATCCATCACCGCGCTGGTTGCCGCATTCCTCTGCGGCCAGCCTTCCCGGCCGCATGCTCGTGATCTCGGACTGGCTCCGGGCGTCTTTCCCGCAGGGCCCCTGAACGCGATCACCGATGTCGCCGGAGTGCGAGTCGGGCACGTCACGTTGATCGAGGGTGATTCCGTTCGGACCGGTGTGACTGCGATCGTGCCTCATCCCGGCAATCTTTTTCAAGAGAAAGTGCCGGGGGCGGTCTTCGTCGGGAACGCCTTCGGCAAGCTCGCCGGATCGACCCAGGTGGAGGAACTCGGCACTATTGAAACGCCGATCGTTCTCACCAACACTCTCAACGTCGGCACCGCTATGGAAGGCTTGATCGCCTATACTCTGGCGCAGCCGGGCAATGAGTCTGTGGCCTCGGTGAACGCGCTCGTAGGGGAGACCAATGACGGTGGGTTGAACGATATCCGCGGCATGCACGTTCGCCGCGAGAACGTGTTGGAGGCCATCCGGAGCGCGAAAGACGGGCCCGTCGTGGAGGGCTCGGTAGGCGCGGGGACCGGCACCATGTGTTACGGATGGAAGGGCGGAATCGGAACCGCGTCCCGAGTGGCCGGGCAACGCTACGGCGGATACACGGTGGGAGTTCTGGTGCAGACCAACTTCGGCGGCGTACTGACGATGGGCGGGGCACCGGTAGGACGCGAACTCGGCAAATATCCCTACGCGTCGCCGGGAGACGGATCCTGCATGATCGTAGTGGCGACCGATGCACCGATGACGGCGAAAGACCTGAAGCGGTTGGCCGCTCGCGCGGTTTTCGGATTAGCACGCACCGGATCGTCGTACAGCAACGGCAGCGGCGACTTCGCGATCGCCTTCTCCACCGCGCCTTCCGCACGATGGAAGCGCGCCAGCGGCGTGGCCGGTTCGTACGAGGCATTGCCCACCGATGCAGTCTCCCCGCTATTCGAGATGGTCCTGGAAGCTACCGAAGAAGCGGTCTACAACTCGCTGCTTCGGGCCACTACAGTGCGCTCCCGCTTCGGCACGGCGGAAGCGATTCCCATCGATCGCGTGAAAGAGATTCTCGCGAAGTATTCACCGCATTAGCGGCGGCGGAGAAAAGGTCCAGGACCGCTTGCTGACGCGCGCGGCTCGTAAGCGACGCTGAACAGGGCAGAGACGCTCCCTCACGGTCGCGGCTCGTCACCTACCTCAGATACGTTCCCGGCGGTAGGTGTGCATGCGAGCCGCGCACGTATGCGCGCGAACGTATTTGGGTAGCTTACGAGCCGCGACCGTGAGGGAGCGACCCTCCGAACTTTCCCCACACTGCTTTAAAAGTTGTACTTCAGCGCGAACTGAATCTGCCGCATGCTCGCCGCAGTCGACCGGATCTGGCCGAAGCTGTTCGGCGGCGCCACGTTCGAACTCCCCCACGAGGCACTTGGGCTTCCCCACTCCACGTGGTTCGGCGCGTTAAACATCTCCGTGCGGAACTCCAGCGCCTGGCGCTCAGTGATGCGGAAGCTCTTGATGGCGGAGAAATCGAAATTCACCTGCTTGGGCGAAATCAGATTGTTTCGCGCACAACTGCCATACTGGCCGGCCACTGTATTCGCAAACGCCGCGGGATTCAGATACGCGTTGGCGTTAGGATCCGGAAGAACCGCATTCGAGGTGAGGCAGTTGATTCGATTACTGTTGGGATTGAACGAGGTCCCCGCCGAGTCCCACGACGTGGTGTCGATCGGCAGTCCGCTCTGCAGTGTGGCGATCGTACTCACCTGCCAGCCACCCGCTACCTGATTCACCACGCCGCCGTAATTGAGAAATCTCTGCCCTTTGCCGAATGGCAATGTATACAGAACCGATGCCACAAAGTGCTGCGGGATGTTGAAGCTCGAGATGCCGTATTCGCAGGCGCGACAGCGCATGTTCTCCGGAGCGAAATCGTTGGCGACCCCGCGGATGGCACTCCCGTCGTCCAGCGCTTTGGACCATGTGTAACTGAAGAGCGTGGTCAGATTCCGCCCGAATCGCTGGCTCAGTTTCACGCCCAGCGAGTTGTAGTTCCCGATCCCCTCGGCGCGCAGGTACTGAATTCCCGCAAACTCCGGGTACGGCGCGCGCGTCGCAAAGGCTGTGATTCCGGGAATGGGCGCGTTCTCGTTGGTCAGGTTGTCTACGTGGCGGCTCTCGGATCCGGTGTAGCCGACCTCGAGCGTAGTCGATCTTCCCAGTGCGCGCTGTACGTTCAACACGTACTGCACGGTGTAGGTGGTCGGCAGCGTGGGATTCGCGCCCCAGGTGAGTCCGGTGGTGACGTTCACGGGCAGCGCGGCCGCGTCGATGAAGTTCGTGTAATTGGTGGTGGGGATCTTCGTGGTATCGGGCAGGATGGTGGTTCGTCCGCCGAGCCCGCGATTCAGATCGAAGATGGAGTTCTTGCTCTCCTGCGAGAAGAAGATTCCAATGCCAGCGCGGAATGACCACTTGTCCGATGGACTGAACGCGATTCCCAGCCGCGGCGCGAAGTCCTTGTAATTGGTCGAGATCAGACGGTCGCCGTAACGGCCATCACGCGCGACCTGCAGCGGCGGCGCCGATGATCCGCCCGCGGGAACATAGCGGAAATTGATTCCCTGGTAGAAGTCACCCGTGCCGACGCGCTCGTAAACCGGGTGCTTGCTCAGATCGGGAACGTTCGCGATGGAGGGGAGGGATTGTTGCAACTCGATCCCGACCTCGTGCCCCGAAGCGTCGAACATCGGTTGCGCGACCTCCCATCGCAGTCCGGCGGTTACCGTCAGATGCGGCGTCACTTTCCAGGTGTCGTCGATATATGCCGCCCACTCGTGATTGCGGAAATCGTCCGACGCCAGAGCTACCGCCATGTCCACGCGTTGGATGCTTCCCAACAGCCAGTCGGCACCCGAATATCCGCCGCTCTGTGTGTTGGCATTCGACGTGAATGCGCCGGTGAAGAAGAACTGGCCGCGCGGAAATTCGTTTCCGATCTGCGGATACTTGTTGTAGCGGTACTCTCCCCCGAAGCGCAGCGAGTGCTTCCCGATCACCCACGAGAAGTTGTCCACCCCCTGATACACCTTGTCGTCGATGGCGAATGGGCTGCTGGTGGGATTACCTGGGGATGTGAGATTGTTGCTCAAGGAAATATTGGGTACGCCCCACGAGCCCGGATCGGAGATTTTCAGCGGTACGCCGATTTCTGCATCCACATCTTCGACGTTCGCCAACTGTTGCCCGATGACATTGTAGAGCGAGTTGTAGCCGAAACGCGCTTCGTTGACTCTGGTGGGCGAGAGAACTCGGGTGTTGGAGAGCACCCACTGGCTGGCCCTCGTGTAGAGGGTCTGACCGTCGGTGGTCAACCCGGGCATCACCGTCAGTTCGTCTGTCCAACTGTAGCGGCCGAACCACTGCGAGCGCGAGCTTTCGGAGAAGTCGATGCGCTCGGTGATCTGATTTTTGTCCACCGGAGTCTTGGCCAGATACTGATAGTTGTTCAAGGGCAGCGAGTTGGAATTCGCCGCTGCCACATTCGGCAACGGATCGAAGCGGCTCATCAGGAGCAACGAGTTCTTGTCGAAGCGGCTCGCTGGAATCTGATTACCGGGGAATGGGTTGGACGTGACATTTGGCGCCGACCCGATGCGTGTCAGCGGATCCTGCAACGGAGTGGTCACCACCGAGAAATCGCCGTTGCGCATCGCCTGTGTCAACGTGGTGGCGCTGGCGACCCGTGTGGTGCGCGACTTGAAGCCCTCGAAGTTCGACATGAAGAACAGCCGGTTGCGGCCGTTGAATATTTTCGGAATGCGGATGGGGCCGCCGAGCGTATAACCGTACTGGTTCTGCCGGTAAGGTGACTTGGCGGGGTGGGTATTGAGGAAGTCGTACGGCTTGGCATCCAGCGCATCGTTGCGGAGAAACTCGAAGGCCGTGCCGTGATACTGGTTGGTACCTGGCCTGGTCGAGACGTTCACCTGGCCCGCCTCCCTGCCAAACTCGGCTGGGTAGACACCCGATTGAACTTTGAACTCCTGCAGCGCTTCCACGGAAGGCAGCACGATGTACAAGTTGAAATTGACATCGGTATTGGTGATGCCGTCCAGCGTGTAGTTGCTCCAGGTGGCGCGCGAACCCGAGAGCGACATCGTCACCGTGGAACGCGAACCGCCTTCGCGGCCGGCCGCCTGCGCCGCCGGCGTGAATCCGAACGTCACATTCGGACTGAGCGCCACCAGGCTGAAAAAGTTCCGGCCATTGAGCGGAAGATCGGTAATGCGTTTCTGCTCGATGACCGTGCCGACGGTGGCGTTCTCGGTGGTCAGCAGCTCGCTCGACGCGTTGACTTCGATGGTCTGGGTGGCTTGTCCGACCGCGAGCGTGAAATCGATGCGCGCCGTCTGTTGCACCTGGAGCTCGATATTGGTTTTGATCACCGTTTCGAATCCCGGCGCAGTCACCTTGACCTGGTAAGTTCCAGGCGTCATGTCGGGAAAGCTATAAATTCCGGCGTTATTGGTGACTGTCGAGCGGGCCACGTTGGTGGCGACGTTGGTCGCCGTCACCGACGCATTCGGAGCGTTTGCACCGCTTTGATCTCTGATCTCCCCGGTAATTTCACCGACTGTTTGTGCCGACGCGACAGTTCCAGTGGCGAGTAACAGACCCAGCACCAAACGAAAGCTCTGCATGGAGCACCCCTCCTTCACACACCCTGGTACGAAATGGCGGTCACTATATCAACAAAACGACGGGAGCGCAATGGTGGCGCCGTTAAATCAGTTAAATGGGTCCTAGTGGTCCGAACGTTCGAGAGCGCACAACGGCGTTTGCTTCGTCCCTGCTGGGACGGAGAATCGCATCTCCTGCATGTTATACTTCCAACAAATCCTGACTTGTGGTTCGAGGCGGGACGCTTATGCCCACCAGCAATATTCGTACTTTTCTGGTTTACGCTGAAGAGGATTACCGATTCAAGGACCTTCTTCTCACCCAGGCGCGCACCGCCCGGCTGCCGGTGGAGTTTACCGATATGCCGAACAAACAGCCGTGGGTGCCGCGATGGAAGACCACCTGCCGATCGCGCATGTTTGAATCCGATGGAGCCATTGTGTTTATCAGCGCGAAGACCAAGAATGGCTCAGGCGTGAAGTTCGAGTTGGAGTGCCTCGGCGAGCTCCAGATTCCCGTCCTCGGAGTTTACGTCGACAAATGTGAAAAGAGCGCGACGCCCGACGAACTTCTTCATTCACCCCTGATTGAATGGAACTGGACTCAGATCGCCAGTTTTTTACAGTCGTTAGGGACGCGATAAGGCCCACACCGCGGCAGAAGTGCCGACGAACGCTTGCTTACGCGCGCGGCTCGCAAGCGCAGTATCGCCCGAACGTATTTGGGTAGGTTACGAGCCAAGACCGTGAGGGCGTGTTCCGCAGCTCGCCAGCGCAAGTATTCGCGTGAAGGTAGCTTACGAGCCGCGACCGTAAGGGAGCGTTGCCACCACGCCGCTAAAGCAGTCAAGATCGCTTGCTCACGCGCGCGGCTCGCAAGCGCAGTATCGCCCGAACGTAAGCGAGCCGCGACCGTGAGGGAGCGAAACCATCGCGGTGAACTCTTCTGCCCTTTCGCACGCGCTTTGCGTTACTCTTTCCCTCGGAGGCAACAAACCGATGAAGCGGATTGTCATCTTAGGTGTTGCGGTGGCGCTCGGCGCGGCGCTCTGGCTGATGGCCCAACCGGCCGGAGATCCTTTGCTGCAGGGACTGCGCGAGGTCGAAGTCGCCTCTGTGGCCGACGCGATGGAGCAACTCTATGGGCAGCGCGCCTACATGTCGCATGAGATGCGGCCCTTGTCCCCGGCCAAGTTCGCGGGCCCCGCGGTCACTGTGCTTCTCAAGAAGGAAGAGCACAAAGAGGGCAGCGCCGCATCGCAGGGCATGCTCGACGCGATCGACGCCGCTCCTCCTGGTTCGGTTTACGTGATGGTGCTGGAGGACGGCGCGGACATCGCGGGGATCGGCGGCCTGATGGCGACTGCGATGAAATACCGCGGCTTCGCTGGCGCAATCATCGACGCATCGGTGCGTGACACGCCGCAGATTCGCAAGCTACAATTTCCCGTCTTCAGCCGCGGCGTGGTGCCCTCCACCAGCATCAATCACTACCGCTTCGTGGGGACCAATGTTCCCGTGACGTGTGCCGGAGTGCGCGTGAACGCCGGCGACATCATCGTAGCCGACGAAGATGGTGTGGCTGTCGTGCCGAAGGCGCGCGCCCCTGAAGTTCTCAAGAAAGCGCAGGATCTCGACAATACGGAGCATTCCATGCTTCCGTTCATCGAGAAGTACCGCTCCATCAAAGAGGCGGTCGCTAAGTTCGGCAGGATCTGAACTCAGCGGAAGACCCAGCGTTTCGCCTTTGCTTCGAAGCGCGGCAGCGTGCCGGCAGGGACCGCCGAGACCGCCACGCGCAGTCCAAATGCATAGTGCAGCGCGGCCGCCACGTGATGGCTCAGCGCTGCGGGATCCTCCCCAGCGCCAGGCTCGATCTGGATGCTCATCTCGGTCAGGGCGCGCTCCGTGTAGATCTCCACGCGAAACTCGGCTACGCCTCCTGATGACCGTACTACCTGCTCCACCGCGCTCGGATAAAGATTCACGCCGCGCAGCACCACCATGTCGTCGATCCGCCCCAGAATGCCGCCCTCGAGCGCCATCTCATAGCTTCCGCAGGCGCACTGGAGATCGCGCGCACGGTGCACGATATCGCCGGTACGATAGCGCAGAATCGGCGACCCGGTGCGGCCCAGATTGGTCAACACCAACTCACCGCTGGCCCCCGGTCCCACCGGCTCGAGGCTGTCGCGGTCGATGAGTTCGGGATAATACGACTCCTCGAGGATGTGCAGCACGCCGCGACGCACCGGACATTCGTAACTGGCTGGACCGATCTCCGTCATCCCGTGATGATCCACCACGCGCGCGCCCCACAGCTTCTCGATGTGCGACCGCGTAGCAGGGATGCTGCCGCCCGGCTCTCCCGCCACGATGATCGTGCGCACCGTGCCCGCGCTCAGATCGATCTCTTCTTCGGCCGCGACCTGTGCCAGGTGAATCGCATACGTGGGTGTAGTGCAGATTGCGGTGATCTGATTGTCGAGCAGTGTGCTCAGGCGCGCGGTACTGCGCATGCCGCCTCCCGGAATCGAGAGGCAGCCCAAGCGAGTGGCGGCATCGAAGGCCCCCCAGAATCCTAGAAACGGCCCGAACGAAAACGGAAAAAATACGCGATCGTTGCGGCCTACTCCTGCCGACTGGTAAATGCGGGTCCAGCATGCGGTCACCCAGTCCCAACTCTCCCGCGTGTCGAGCCATCGCATGGGCTTGCCGGTAGTGCCGCTGGTCTGGTGAAACCGGCAATACTCCTCGACGCGGTAGGTGAGATTGGTGCCGAAGGGGGGATTGCGCACCTGGTCTTCGATCAGTTCCGCCTTCGATGTGAATGGAACAACGCTCGAGAACTCGGCCAGGCTTTCGGGTGCCGCGTGAACTCCAACGCCGTGCAATTTCGCTGAGTAGAAACGATTCGAAGCGAGCAGCGCCTCCACCAGCGCTTCCACCTTCTGCAACTGGTGAGCTTCCGTCGCGGTGCGGCCGGGGAACTGGTCCTCGACCGGCGTCATGCTGGGAATACCTCCGGCGGCGCGACTTCGATTCGGTCGGCGATCGCCCGGGGAATCGGCACCGCGCGCATGGTTCCGTTCTCGTCTCGCTTCACGCAAGCCACCGTAAGTGCTCCCCGCGCCACTTCCCGGGGACCGTCTCCGTTCAGCTTGCGGAAGATGAACGTGTATGCCAGCGTCTTGGAGCGCTTCTCACGCACCAGCAGGCGGACCTCGACCGAATCTTCGAATCGCAGAGGATACCGGAAATCGCATTCCACGTGCACACGCGGCCAGCCGACCGTCTCCGGTTCAGTAGTGTGGATCGACAGGCCCAACGAGCGGAAAAAGGCGTGTTCCGCCGCTTCCATGAAATAGAAGAAGGTGGAGAAGTGCACGATGCCCGCCATGTCCGTATGGTGCCACTCCACTTCGCGGACCACGGTATGTTCGTAGGACATTCCGATTAGCTGACAGCGACCAGAGGCGATCCGTGCGACAGGGCGGCCGGGACTTTCGCGAAATCGGCGACCGCCGCAAAGAGCGGATCGAAATCCATGAAGAGATTGCCGATCAGGCAGTCGGTCAAATCACCCGTCAGATGCGGATACTTCTTGACGAACGCGCCGAAGCTGAAGGCATGGTCGTAAAACGAATAGACCAGGCGGCGCATGGCTTCGATTCCGCGGCAGATCTCGGCGCCGTAGGGAGCGAAACGCTCCGCCGAATAATCGCCATCCGTGAGCGCCTGGTCTACCGCATCCGCCGCCCGCTCTCCGCTGCACAGGGCCAGAAAAACGCCGGAGCTGAAAACCGGATCGAGGAACGCAAACGCATCGCCGATGAGCACCATGCCATTCACCGCGCAGTGACGCGAACGATAGGAGTATTCCCCTGTGACGCGATACGGTCCGAACTGCTGGCCCACAGCCACGTGCTGCTCGATCCACTTGTTGTTGCCCACTTCGCGGTGGAAGATCTCGGCCAGATCTTTGCTGCCTTTGTACAGGTAGTCCTTTTCAGCCACAATTCCCACGCTGACTACGTCCCCGGCGAGCGGGATATACCAGAACCAGCCCTTTTCCGGGACGTACGCGACGGTTGTAGCGCCTTCGTCGACGCCCGGATCGCGCATCGCGCCCTTGAAGTAGGTCCAGATCGCGATCTTGTTGAGCTGGGGATCGCGGACTTTCCACCCATGCCGCGTCACCGAGAACGCGTCGCGCCCGCTGGCATCGAGAGTCATGGGAGCGCGAAACTCCAGCGGCTCTCCGTTCTTGTTCACGGCCCTCACGCCCACCACAAAACCATTCTCTTCGATGGTTTCGCGGACCGTGATTTCTTCCATCACCTCCGCGCCTTTTTCGCGCGCGTTGTCCATCAGCATCTGGTCAAATTCGCTGCGCAGCACCTGCCAGGTATCGGCAGCCTCGTGTTTCAAGTGCTTGAAGAAGTAGAAGGGATGCGACGCACGGCCATCGGGACTGATGAACTGCACACTATATTTGCGCGTGAAGTGCGAGACCTTCATCTTTTCGATGAGGCCGATTCTCTGCAATGGAAAATAGCTGTAAGGAATCAGCGATTCGCCGATGTGGTAGCGCGGGAACTTCTCCTTTTCAAGCACCAGGACACGGCGTCCCTTGCTCGCAAGCACGGCCGCCGCCGAAGAACCGGCCGGCCCGCACCCGATCACGATGGCATCGTAGTGTGAATGCAAAGTCATTCTCCGAAATCTGATTTTCCAGGCGCTCAGGCGTAGCGGGAGCCCCGGTGCTGCGGCAGGAAAAACTCCCACAACAGGCGGTCTACCTGGAGTAGACCATTGCGATTCAATTGCAGGTTCTGGGTGTCCGTCCGCAGCATTCCGGCGTCTTCCAGGTGGCTCAAGGGCGCAGCAAAACGCTGCCGCACATCCACGCCGAATTTCTGCTGGAAATAATCGCGGTGCACATGCCCCAGCTTCATTTGCAGAATGAACTCACGGATCATGCGCTCCTCCGCCGTGGGCGTGAGGGCGCGTTGAATCGGCAGGCTCCCCTCGTGGATCCGGTCGATGTAGGGATCCCAGTCGTGGACGTTCTGGTAGTGCGTTCCGTTGACGTGCGAGAACGAAGCCACGCCGAGCCCGATCATATCCGCCCCGGTCCACAAGAGATCGCGATAAAGAAAGCGGGACTTAGGATTCTTCACCGCGGTATAGGCACTGGCGATGGTGTAGCCGGCCTTCTCCATCTCGGAGAAGGCGTAATCCACCCAGCGGCGCTTGGTCGGCCAATTCGCCACCGGCGCGACCGACTGCCCGAGCACCTGCATGTCTTTCGAGATGGTGGTGTTGTAGGGAACCTCCATCTGGTAGACCGTGACGCTGTCGGGCGCCATCTCGATGGTGCGGCGCACGCATTCGCGCCAGTTGTTCTCGGTCTCGCCGAGCATGCCGGCGATCAGGTCGATGTTGATTTGCGGGAATCCGGTAGCGCGTGCGAACTGGTACGCGGAAGCGATCTCGCGCGAGCCGTGGGCGCGGCCATTGGCCTCGAGGACGTGATCGTCGAAGTTCTCGATGCCGAGGCTCAGGCGCGTGACGCCCATCTGCTTCAATATTTCGAGCTTGCCTTCAGTGATCGTGCCCGGTTCGCATTCGAACGTGATCTCTTCAGCCTGGTCCCAGGCGAGCGACCGCTTCATCGCGTCGACAATCCGCGAAAGTTGGCGCGTGGAGATGTAGGACGGCGTGCCGCCGCCGAAATAGATGAAGCTGGGCTTGCGCCCGCCGATGAAAGGCTTCTCGGAGTAGAGCGCCAGTTCGCGAACTACGGCATCGAGATAGCGGTCGATCTCCTCGGAATCCTTACCGGTGTACACCTTGAAATAGCAAAAATGGCACCGTTTGCGGCAAAACGGAATGTGTACGTAGATACCGAGCGCAGCGTCCGGCCGGGGGGGACGATCGAGGGCGGCGTGGGCCTGCGATACCTGTTCCTGGTTCCAGAACGAATACGGAGGGTAGTTAGAGATGAAATAATTGCCCGCGGTCGTCTCTTCGCTCAAGAGTGCATTTGCCCCTTCGCTCATCGTGATCCTCTACACCGATTTCCGTCACGAATTTCTCGGCTCCCCGACGCCCGATTGATCTTCATTCGAGTATATCAGGCGTTGTGGAGCAGCCGCGGCACGGGTGCAGTGAGCCGCGTGTGGCGCGCAGGGGAACCATCCCGCCTCCGATGGTGTCTATGCGTGTGGGTAGAACGATTCCCATACACTCGATGCGCGAGTCAATTGCGGATCCCATTTCGCCGGGAAGGCCGATCCCCTTGCCCTTGTTACGGGTGCTGGAACTGATTGTGCTGGTGGTGGGCTCGTTCATTGGAGTAGTAGTGTGCTTCGCCGCCGCGGCGGCTGCCGACTCGATTCTCAATCACCTCATCCGTACCGATCTGCTATTTCTGCTCGCGCTAGCGGGTGGTCTGTTCCTCGCTGGTATGGGGTTCGCGTTACTTCGCCGACATACACGACCGCGAAGGATTCGCTACTTTCCCCATGCAGTCGCCAGGTCCAAATGGCAGCGGATTGGTCCTCGTGCCACCGTGGCGGCGCCGAGTGCGATGGTGGCGTTGGTTTTCTTCTTCGTTCCATTTACTACTCATTTGCTCCATCCCGGTTCGACCTATTTAGGTCACTACCACATCCCAATACCGTGGCGCTATGCCATCGTGCCCATCCCCGAAAAGCCGTATCTTGATCCCTGGGTGGAAGTGATTGTCGACAATCGCGGCGCTGGGCGATTTGGCTTCACTCCCTTCACTTTTATGGCGTGGCACATCTGGCCGGTGAATCCGCGGACCTCGCTTCTTCAATTCGCCACGCGCGCGGATGGCAGCATCGTGGACGTCCAGGCTTCAGCACATGAGTGGATGGGTGTGACCCGCACCAAAGAGTTTCATTTGGGCGACCGCACGCTCGCTTGCTGGCAGTATCACCCCGAGAGGAATGTATGGTTTCCAAAAGGACCGATTGCGGTGAACGTTCGCTGCGAACTCGATGCCGCATCGAACGGCCCGAGCTTTCACGCCACCTTCGACGGGAGAGAAGAAGACGTCGCCACCTTCTATCAGATCCTCCAGGGCGTCAGACTGGTCAGATAGCGATACCGATCCGCTATAATTGCAGCTAGGGAGAAACTGGGATGCTAAAAGTATTATCTGCTGCGGCCGCTGTGTCGGCCTTGGCGGCATCGATTTCCTTTGCGGACGCAATTCCTTCCCGCACAGTTTACGGCAACTACATTGAAGCCCGGACCGCCGACGTTTACACCGGCCCCTGCTTCGCTAACGGTGAAGCCGAACAGGTGGGCCGCGAGGCCGTGTTTGGCTGGAAGATTACCAACGGCGACTGGCATGGCGTGAATTTGGCTGGCCTGGCTGTGGTCGGCGTCGTCCGATCCGAGCACACCCTGGGACTCGCTTCGGAGCCAGTCAATCCCGCCAAAGCCGTTCTGATCGTCGACAGCCGCGCGAATGCCGAACAGCGTCTCGCTCTCCAGAGTTTCGCCCGGCAGATGGGAGGCGAGCTGTTGAAGGACGTAGTCAAGGTGGACTATGTGCCGATCGACCTGACCATCCAGGACAACAATATCCATGGTGGCGCCACCAAGCTGACCGCGGGCTCCCTGGCGTCCATTCAGACGCGCGCTTTAAATTCGGGCGACCATGTTTGCGGCAACGAAGAAGTCTGGTATCCGCCATTGACCGCCGTGGAGCATGTCATGCCGGCGTACGCGCTCGACAATTCCTTCACGGGCGAAGGACTCGGCGAAACGTGGCACAATCGCATGCGGCGCAGCGGCTTCGTGGGTACGTTCCAGGTCCCTGCACAGTAATGACGAAAATCAGGTTGACATTGGTGGCGACGATGCTGCTGACCGGTGCCGTCGCCAACGCCGCGGACTATCTCGTTTACGCAGGCACGTATACCAAAGGCGCCAGTAAAGGCATTTACGCCTTTCGCTTTCAAACTGCAACTGGAAAACTGACGCCGATCGGGGTGGCTGCGGAGTCGGTAAACCCTTCGTTCCTGGTCGCTGATTCGAGCCATCGCTTCCTCTATGCGGTGAACGAGGACAAGGCAGGCGATCGTCCCGGGGACACCGTCAGCGCCTTCTCGATCGATGCCAAGAGCGGGAAGTTGACGTTCCTCAATCAAGTTTCAGCAAGAGGGGTATGGCCGTGTCACCTGGCTCTCGATAAGACCGGTAAATGGCTGGCGGTCGCCAACTATGGGAGCGGGACGATGGCGCTGATGCCGATCCAATCCGATGGACGCGTCGGAGAAGCCACGGTCGTGGAGAAGCACGAAGGGTCGGGCGTCAACCACGATCGCCAGGAGGGACCGCATGCCCACGAGGTGGTCTTCTCGCCCGACAATCGCTTTCTCCTGCTCGCCGACTTGGGCCTCGACAAGATTTTCGTCTACCATTTCGATGCCGCGAAAGGTACCCTCACGCCGGCCGAACAGCCTTTCGCCAAAGTCGCTCCCGGAGCGGGTGTGCGGCACATGGCGTTTCATCCCAACGGCAAGGTGCTGTACGCGATCAACGAAATGGGCTCGACGGTGACGGCGTTCCGTTACGATGCCGCGAAGGGCGCTCTCTCCGATTTCCAGACTGTTTCCACGCTGCCAGCGAGTTTCAAGGGCTCCAGCACCACGGCGGAGGTGGCTGTAAACGCGGCCCGTACCATCCTCTACGGCTCGAATCGCGGGCACGACAGCGTGGCGGTCTTTTCCATCGACCCGGAGAAGTTCACGCTGACGGCGATGGATCATTCGCCAACGCTGGGCAAAACGCCGCGGCATTTTACGTTGGACCCGAGCGGCGAATATCTGCTGGCTGCCAATCAGGATTCCAACGATATCGTGGTCTTTCGTGTGCACCCGAGAACGGGACAACTGACACCCGTGGGACGGCCCGTCACCGACGCCCCGATGCCAGTCTGCATTCTGTTCATTCCATAAGAACGCCTCATCAAATCGTTTAGCAGGACTAAAGGGATTGTGAGATCCTCGGATCTGGGAGGATCCATGAACATCCGCCAGTTCGAGGTGTTTCTCGCGGTAATGGAGAACAGCAGTGTCACGCGAAGCGCCGAGAAGCTCTCGATCTCTCCCGGGGCTGTAAGTTTACAACTGCAGAGCCTGGCGGCGGAACTGGGAGCCGACCTGTTCGCGCGCGCCGGCAAACGCCTCGCTCCCACTCCGCAGGCCTTCCGGCTGGCCGAGCGGGCGCGGGAGATCATGAAAACGCTGCAGGAGATCCAGCAGGAGTTCGAGAACGATCCGATGCGGGATGGCCGCCCCTTCCACTTCGCCACGGGCGCCACCACCCTGATTCACCGCCTAGGCAAACCGCTCCGCCAGATGCGCAAGAAGTTTCCCGGGGCGCAGGTCCACGTCTCGGTCATGCCGACCGAGTCGATTGTGGCGGGGCTGATCAACCGGCGTTTCGACCTGGGATTGATCTCCTTGCCGTGGCCTGAGGAAGGTCTGAAGATCGTGCCGTTGTTCGAGGAGGAGTTGCTGGTACTGAGGCCGTCACCCACGCGCATGCGCCACGGGAACATCGCCACAATCGCAGCGGCCGAACTGACCTCGGTGCCGTTCCTGCTGTATCCGAAACACAGCAACATGCGGAGCAAGATCGACGGCTTCTTCGCGGAACTCGGTTTGTCACCAAAAGTGGTGATGGAGGCGGACGACACGGAAGCCATCAAGCGCATGGTGGAGAGCGGATTTGGCTACTCGATTCTCCCCCAGTTTGCATTGCGTGACCGGCCATCTCGCTTCCAGACGCTGCGCGTCGCAGGGCATCGGCTCCTGCGGCGGCAAGCGCTGGCGATGCCGCGAACCGACTATCCGCGGGCCCTCACCCTGGCGGTGGCGAGTTTTCTCCAGGAGGCCCTGGCAAACGACTGATGTTGGTTCGAGGCGCCCACTCTTTAACGTGGCTTCATGGCTCGTTGCGCGCCGCGCGTTGGCAAGCGATGCATGATCACTCCGAAAAATCACGTTGCGAGCCGCGCGCGTGAGCAAGCGATGCCCAATCTCCGAAAAATCACTCCCTTAGGGTCGTGCCTCGTTGCGCGCCGCGCACGTGAGCAAGCGATGCCTGATCACTCCGTAAAATCACGTCGTGGCTCGTTGCGCGCCGCGCGCGTAAGCAAGGGATGCCCAATCGCTCCGAGAATCACTCCCTTACGGTCGTAGCTCCTTGCGAGCCGCGCGCGTAAGCAAGCGATGCCCATTCCCTCCGAAAAATCACGTCGTAGCTCGTTGCGAGCCGCGCGCGTAAGCAAGCGATGTCCTAATCGCTTCTTCTCAGCATTCCGGTAGAATGAGATCTGCTGCCCGACAATGGTAGAGACGATTGAATGGACCGATCGCGGCGTCGTGATGATCGATCAGACGCGGCTGCCGCTTGAAGAAAGCTACGTAACCTGCACCTCCTATGAGGAAGTCGCCACGGCAATCCGCGACATGATCATCCGCGGCGCTCCCGCGATCGGAGTGGCGGCCGCGATGGGAGTCGCGCTTGGAGTCCAGCACGCCGCCGACGGCACGATGGATTCGCAAATCGACAAAATTTGCGAGACCCTGGCAGGCACGCGTCCCACGGCCGTTAATCTCTTCTGGGCAATCGATCGGATGCGCCGCGTGTACGCGTCGCTGCGGGGGCAACCGCCTGCTGAGATCCGATGCCACATGATCCAGGAGGCACTGCTGATCCGTGAAGAAGACATCGCCATCAATCGTGCGATCGGCCGGCACGGCGCGCCTCTGGTGCCCGACCACAAAACGGTGCTGACGCATTGCAATGCAGGCGCGCTCGCCACCGCCGGCTACGGCACAGCGCTGGGGGTGATCCGCGCGGCGGTGGAGTCCGGAAAACAGGTGGACGTCTTCGCCGACGAGACCCGCCCGTTTCTGCAGGGAGCCCGCCTCACCGTCTGGGAACTGCAGCAGGATGGCATTCCAACCACACTCATCACCGACAATATGGCCGGCCACTTCATGCGCTCCGGCCGCATCGGATGCGTGGTGGTAGGCGCCGACCGCATCGCGGCCAATGGCGACGTGGCCAACAAAATCGGCACGTACTCCGTGGCGGTTCTAGCCCGTGAGAACAACGTCCCGTTCTTTGTGGCCGCGCCCATCTCTACGCTCGATCTCACCCTTCCGTCGGGTGACGGCATTCCCATCGAGCAGCGGTCGGCAGCGGAGGTCACACATGTGTTTGGCCACCGCGTCGCACCGGCGGGAACTGCCGTCCAGAATCCAGCTTTCGATGTCACGCCGTCGCGCTATGTCACGGCCATCATCACCGAGCGCGGCGTGGCGCGCGCACCCTACGAGGAGTCGCTACGGGAATTGGCGGGCTCCAAGTTATCCTAGAAGAGAACCACTCATGCGAACGATCTGTTTCCTTTTGCTTTGCGCTATGACACTGCTTGCCGCCGATCCGCCGCGTCGGGCGCCCGGCTTTTCTCTCCCCGACCTGAAAGGCGTGCAGCACGATCTGGCCGATTATCGCGGTAAGGTCGTCGTCCTGGAGTTCATGCAAACTACCTGCCCGCACTGCGCCGCTTTCACCGATGTGCTCGAGAAAGTGAAGCTGAAATTCGGATCGAAAGTGGAGATTCTGGCGATCGCAAATCCGCCGGACAATCAGAACACCATGGCCGCATTCGTCTCCGGCCACAAGGTAACGTATCCCATGGTGTATGACATGGGTCAAGTGGCTTATTCGTATTTGCGAGTGGTGCAGTTCGATCTTCCGCAGGTGTACGTGATCGATACCAATGGCATGATCCAGCGCCACTTCGAGTACGGCCCGATGTCGCGCGACATCTTCGAAGGCAATGGCCTGTTGAACGAAGTGGAGCGCGTGATCAGTATCTCGGCGGCAGCCAGGAAATAGAGCCGGCGGCGGGCGCTGGGCCAGCCCGTAACCCCTAAGCCCACGCCCTCGTCTTTTCCGATATCCTGTATTTTCGGAAGATCCTTCAGGCCGCGAGGGGCAATGCCGCCGACACTACTCACCATTTTTATTGCTACTTACGGAGCTGTTTTTGTTGCCGAAATCGTGGGCGACAAGCTGCTCTACACGACGGGAGTCCTGGCCACACGATACCGTGCCGCCCCGATCCTGTGCGGGATGGCACTTGCCTTCATGGCGAAAATGGGAGTGGCGGTAGCAGTTGGCGAGGCCATTTCTAAGCTGCCGCGCTATCTGGTGGCCGCGATCACGGCGATCAACTTCTTCGGAATTGCGCTGGTGCTGTGGCGTAAGCCGGACAAGCGCGAAGTGAAAGAAAAGGAGTATCCCGCTTCACGCGCCATGATGGTTTCCTTCGCCGCTATCTTCTTTTCCGAGTGGGGAGACGTGGGACAGCTCACTGCCGCCGGCATGTCAGCGAAGTTCGCCGGTTTTCCGCTGGTCGTCTGGTTTGGAGCCGTGGGTGCGATGGTCACAAAAGGCGCACTCGCCGCCTCTATCGGCGCCAGCGTACGTAAGTGGATTCAGGAGCACCTTGCGCCGAAGACCATCCGCTATGCGGCGGTTGGATTGTTGCTGGTTCTGGGTGTGCTCTCGGTAGTGGAGATTCTCACGGAAGTGCATGAAGCACCAAGCATGATTCTGCCTTTCACGCGCTAGGCGAATATGGCACAAGCTTTCGTATCCAAAGAGCAACGCGCCTGGGCGATCCGCTTCATTCTCTGTCTTGGATTGGTCAGCCTGTTCGCGGACATGACCTACGAAGGCGCTTACAGCATCATCGGGCCCTTTCTGAAGGATCTGGGAGCGACGGCTGCGCAGGTGGGGTTGATTGCCGGGTTGGGAGAGATGATTGCGGCGAGCTTACGGCTCTTCTCGGGCAGGTTTGCCGACCGCACCCGCGCCTACTGGACGATCGCGATCTTCGGCTACGCTCTGAACCTGTTGGTGGTGCCTGCGCTCGCGCTGGCAGGCAATTGGCAAATGGCGGCGCTGCTGGTAGTGGCCGAACGTACCGGAAAGGCGCTGCGCGGGCCGGCCCGCGATGTGTTGCTCTCGGAAGCCACGGGCAAAGTCGGCCACGGATTCGGATTCGGCGTGCACGCCGCGATGGATCAGACGGGAGCCGTCGTGGGTCCGCTGATGATGGCACTGGCGGTGGCGAAGACACATCACTTCGGCCCGGCCTTCATCCGGCTCGCCTTCCCCGCGGCTGGCGCCTTGATGGCTCTTCTGCTGGCGCGCGCGGTGTACCGCGGAAAGGCGGCGGAAGCGCCTCAGAAGAAGTTGGCTCCGCAACGCGTTCTGCCGCGGGTATTCTGGCTGTACGTGACTGCGGCCGGCGTGCTGGCCTGCGGCTTCATCGATTTTCCGCTGCTCGCCTATCACTTCCAGAAGACCGAGATGGTCAAGCCGGCGATCATTCCGCTGCTCTATGCCGGAGCGATGGGGGTCAACGGGCTGACGGCGTTGATCCTGGGAAAGCTGTTCGACCGCTTCGGGATTGCGGTGCTGAGCTTCTCGATTCTGGTCTCGATGCTGGCACTGCCGCTGGGGTTCCTGGGTGGTCCGATTGGCGCCATCGCCAGCGTGGCCTGTTGGGCAATCGGATTAGGCGCTCAAGACGCCTCGCTGCGCGCCGGAATCTCGCAGGTGGTCTCGATGAACAAACGCGGCGGCGCGTTTGGCGCCTTCAACGGCGTCTTCGGTGTGGCGTGGTTTCTGGGCAGCGCTGCCATGGGGTTGCTGTACGATCATTCCCTCGTGGCCGTGGTGGTCTTCGGAATGCTGATGCAGGTGGCGGCAGCCGCGATGTTCCTGTGGCTTCGCAGGCCGCTGGCTGAGGCCGTGGCAGCAGCGGCGTAAGCAACACAAAGGGGGTCCGATGAAACCTGGCGTCTGGTCTCTGCTGACCTTTTGCCTCAGCACTCCGGCGTTTTCTCAGGTGGATGTTCATCTGTCGCTTCTCGATGGCAAGACGAGCTATCGCAGCGGCGAGCCCATTCGACTGGTCTTGACTTTCAGCGCATTGAGCGGCAGCTACATGCTGAACATGACCGGCGAGAAGCCGATGTCGAACCTGGAAGAGGTTGTCATTACACCCGAAACTGGCGTCTACGATTGGCTCAAGGACTACCGCGTCGGTCATCCCGACAGGCGCGATTACGCCAACTTCACCAATCTTTCAGGAACCTCTCCCCAGATCGTCGAACTGGCGCTCAACGACTACTACCGCTTGGACGGCCCCGGCACCTACAACTTGCGGGTTACTACGAAACGCATCTTCCGCGGGACTGACCTAGTGGGCATGACTCCTGTCCCGCCCGTGACCTCGAACGAGGTGAGCTTCACCGTCACACCGATGACGGACGACGAGGAGCGCGCCGAAGTCGACCGCCTGACGGCAGCATTGGTCACCGTGCGAAGGGGTCCGCGGACGAACGATCGGGCTGCGAGCCAGCAGGCTGCGAATGAAGCGAGCAAGCTGGAGGACGATCTGATGTACCTCGCGGGCGAACCTTCCACCCGGGAGAAAGTGAGGCGGATGTATCAGAATCCGCCCTTCAACCTGCAGTATGGGCTCTTTATCGCGCGTAAACGGGCGCTCGTAGTGCAGACTCTCGAAGCAGCCCTGCGGGATCCGTCGGTGTGGCCCGGACCTTTGCTACTCGACACGGCCGACAGTTTGCGGCGACTTCTGTCGCCAGGACAACCAGCCGGAGACACGCTCGAAACATACGAGTCGGCGCTCATTGAAAGCCTTCCGAAACGAACCGGTACAGCCCGAACCATGACCGAGAGCACGATCCTGCAGAATCTGCCGAAGGATCCTGTGCGGCGCAACGCGATACTGGCGGCGTTGCGTCCCACACTGCTCGCCGACTTCGAACATCTGGCGCCCGGACCGCTGCTCGGACCTTGGTGGGACGTAGTACGAGACGCAAGCCTGGAGCCAGCGCTCGCAGCGATGATTCGACGCTTCGCCGGGCGCGCTGTCGAGTCGCGCTATCTCGCCATCAAGCGGTTGATTGATCTGGCACCCGACAAGGCGCGTCCGTACGTGGTGGAAGAAATTGCGGACCCCAAGTCACGTATCGACTACGACGTCGTTTCGGCGCTGAAGGAACCAGTGCTGGCCGAAGCGGATGAACCGCTGCTCGCGATCTTTCAAGAGCGCGGATCGCAGGCGGACGACCGGGAGCAAATCCTGCAACGGAAGAGCGCATTGGCCGCCCGCTTCGCGTCGCCCGCGATTTACCACGGGATGCTCGAGATCTATCAGAAGTGGGGCGCGAAGTGGCCGAGTGAAGTCCGCGGCGGGGTTCTGGGCTATCTCGTGAGGGTTCACGAAGCGGAGACGCTCCCGATGATCGAACAGGAGTCGGCCTCGCTGCCCAACGAGGATTACCAGTTCTGGAACGCAGTGACGCGCGTCGCGAATCCGCCTGCCGTGGATGCCCTTCTGAAGAAACGGTTGGAGAGTGACGACCCTAAGGTTGTGGGCTGGGCGTCATACGTGATGATGAACAACGGCCTCGCAGGCGACCAGGCCGCGCTACAGGCTCGCTTAGAGCGCTGGCGGAACCAGTGGCGCGGGCGGATTACCGAGGCTGATGACTATCAGAAAATGCTCGAAACGAACCTCGGCATTGCGCTGGTTCGCTCCCGGAAATGGCATCTTTCTGATGGCGAGGTGGAGTCGTTGCGGCGCGATTGTCTGACGGCGCAATGCCAGAGGGAGTTGGTGCGGTAAGCACTAGATTCCGGCCCCGTGTCATGGCTTGAGTTGGCAGACGGGGGAATTCCGAAAGAACTCGACTGCCGGGTGAATTACGATTCGTGGTAGTACGTTCTGCCTTGGTCTACAATACCGTATCCCAAGAGCTTCCAAATCGGCACAAAACAAGCGCATGCCCAGCCGGAACCGAATCGAAGCGATCTGCAGTTGACGTGCCATGAGGTTTAACCCGATGAAAATTGCGAATCCACGACGCCTGCTCTTATCAGCGTTCGTGTTTGTCATAATTCTGTTTCCGCTGGCGGGACAGTCTCCGAACACGGGCTCACTGACGGTGCTCGTGGCGGACCAGTCCGATGCCATCGTTAGGGACGCCGAGGTCTCAGTCGTGAACAGCGGGACTGGCGCGGTGCGAGAAGCAGCTACGGGGAGCGACGGAAGCGTTACCATACCGGCACTTCCGCTGATCGGAAGCTACACGGTGCGGGTGTCGAAGACCGGTTTCGGCGACGAACAGATTAAGGACATTGTGCTGCGCTCCGGCGAGACGGCGACGGTAAAGGTGAAGCTCCTGGTGGGCTCGTCGACTGCGGATGTGACCGTATATGGAACTACCGAAGGGGTTCGTGCGGACCCCGAGATCGGATTAAGTTTTGAAAGCAAGCAGATCGACGAAACTCCTGTTCTCGGCCGCAAGCTGTCTTCGATTTCTTTGCTTAACTCCGCTTTTCGGCAGGCTAAAGGCACCGGTGATCTTTTCGTCAACCAGACGTATGTCGCCACAGGCGCCGGATCCCGGCGCACCGCGACGACCATGGTGGACGGCGCGAACAACGACGAAGCATGGGGCAGGCAGATCGCGATGTCGACATTACCCATGAGCGCAGTCCAGGAAATGACGGTGCTCACAACGGCGTTCTCGTCCGAGTACGGCTGGACCTCGGGACCGGCGCTGAACATTGTCACAAAGTCCGGCACCAACGCGTTTCATGGTGAGGGCATCTATCTGGGACGTCCCGGGGACATGCAGGCGAAATCGTTTTCTACCAAGAACTATTGCGCGCCCTCTGTACCCACTTGCACCGTCCCGTCGACGCTTACCTCGATCAGTCCGGTAGACGTGCCCGACACGCTGAACCAGATCTCGGGTTCCTTCGGAGGGCCGATTCTCAAGGACAAGACTTTCTTCTTCGTGGCGGACGACTACACGCGGCAGAACCGGACCGCGCTTCTTTCCAATACGCTTCCGGCTTTCGTCCTGCCTGCCAACGGAGACCTGTCATATACCGGCGAATATCACCAGGAGCTGTTCGATGGGCGCGTCGATCATAGACTTACAGCGGCTCAGAACCTCGCAATCCGATTGAACGTGGATCGATTTTTCGACACCAATCCGCAGGATGCCGTGGGCGGCACCAGTGCTCCGAGTGTCGCCAGAGTATACGCGCGGCGCTCATGGACCGCCCAGATCAGCCACTCCGCCGTCCTTAGCTCCAGCCTGAGCAACGAGGCCCGCTTCACGTGGTTGAACGGCGATCCGGTGACGGAATGGGATGCCCAGACGCTCTCTACCACTTACACACGCACGGGGTCGGTGCCGTTTACGATCGGGCAGTCACGCGTGGCCAACCTATTCGGCCATCAGGGAGAGTTTTCCGACACGCTTTCCTGGGCGCGGAGCCGGCACTACGTCCGGTTCGGAGTGAGTGCCATGCATCACACCTCCGGAGGCACCGGCAGCGAACCCGGAACAGCCGCCCTCGGCACATTTACATTCAAGAGCACGACCACGGCCCCGTTGGACCAGTTGACCCTCAACGACGTGCAACAGTACACACAGCCTATCAGTTTCGGCGTGAGCAGCTATGTTCTAAAACAGTGGCTGTACTCTTTTTTTGTGCAGGACAGTGTGCGAGTCAGCCGCGACTTGACCCTCGATCTCGGAATGCGGTACGACCGGCAGACCTTGACCAACAGCACCAAAGACTTTGCGCCGCGGGTCGGCTTCGGGTGGCATCCCGGCGGCAGTTCGCGTCTTTCGATCCGGGGCGGATATGGCATGTACTACTCCCAGATTCAGTCCAACCTGGTTGCCGGCTACCTGGTCAACGGCCTGGATGGGTTAGCTACTTACACGGCAACTCCGGGCCAACTCGGATTTCCGACCTGCCTGACGGGATCCTGCCTTCCCTTGTCATTCGACCCAAAGACCCTGCCTGCGTCTGAATTGCCGGCGCGGGATATCACGATCGGGCCAGGAATGCGGTCGTTCTATGAGGCGCAATTCGCCAGGTATGGCCTGAATTTCGATCTGTTGCCGAACTATCCCGATAAGTTGGTGAACCCGCGCAGCCAGGTGGTATCGATCGGTGGAGAACGCGAGATTGTAAAGGGATTCTTCGCGGGAGCCGATTACGTCCATCAGCATTGGACCGATCTGGATCGGACAGTGGATCTAAACGCGCCCGCGCCGTTCGATCGAACGGCTGCCGGGCAGGTGAGGACCGTGGCGGCAGCGAATGCGACGCGGCCGATCCTTCCGGTCAACGGCGGGGTGCGCCAGGTCAACGTCCTGATGAACCTCGGCGTCGCCGATTACGATGGCCTCCAGACACAGTTCAGCTACCGGAGCAACCGGCACATGTATGCTGCCGTGAGCTACACGCTTTCGAAGGCGACCAACACCACCGAGCCGGATGGGAATGGCATCGGCCCGAACGACAGCAATATCGCGAGACTCGGGGATGTCGAACGGGGCCCCAGTGTGCTGGACCAGCGTCACCGTGCCGTGATCACTTATTACTACAACCTGCCCCTGGGAATCACTCTCGGGACCGTAACTCAGATCGCGTCAGCGCGTCCGTTTAACGCGACGACCGGCGTCGACAATAACGGGGATGGCATTAATAACGACCGCCCCGTCATAAACGGCCAGGTTGTCGCTAAGTCGGCCTTTCGTGGCACGGGAACCTCTGATGTTGCCGTGTACCTCGAAGAGCGGATCAAGACTGGAGAACGTGCGGCTATCGTGCTCCGTATAGAGGGCTTCAACCTCTTCAATCACGGAAACTTCCTGGGTCGAGGACAGACGACCTACGGCGATACCGGCACACCGAATCCAACTTTCGGTCAACTCGCGGCTGTGGGAACGGCGTCCAATGCGGTCCCGGCGTTTGCCAACGTCGACCCACCGCGCATGTTCCAATTGCAGGTCCGGTTCGTTTTCTAAAGGTGGCCGCTTAAGGGCGAATCACTTTTCCCCGTGTCACGGCTTGAGTTGGCAAGCGCGGGGATCGCTTTCGGCTCGATGGAGGCGCATGGCAGCGTACTCATTCTTAGCTGCGAGAGTACGCCAGACTTCGACCTCTTTCTGCCACCACTCGCGCGCCTCGGCACACGCGCCGCGGTTCACGCGGTCGGCCCGCAGCAGATGTACCAATTGCGCAGCGAGGTAAGCGTCCGCCATACTGCTTGCGGGAATAGGCAATACGGGACTTGCCATGGGCGCCGCCTCGTCAAATGCTCTTTGCGACGCCTCGCGATCGCCGGCAGCCAGTTCGGCGGCGCCGAGTACCGACAGAGCCAGCGAGACGTACCAGGTGTGCTGGCTGTCCGGCGTTCCACCCATTTGGCGCTGTTCGGCGACGAGGTCGCGAGCCAAAGCCACGGCCTCCCGTTTGTCCTGGGAGCCGAGCACTGGAACCAACGATTCCAGGTCCAGGGAGATCGCCATGGCATCTGTCGGCGTAAGGTGCCGGCCTTCGCGTAATTCTTTCCAAAGCTTTAATGAGCGGCGCACTTCTTCGACAGCCCCCGTCCGCTTGAGTTGATACAAAGCATCCGCGGCATGCCCGTAGACCCCTACGAGTTCGCTTCGCGCGCTGAAGTCGTTGGGATCTCTTGCCGCCCTGCGGTTGAGCAGTTCTTCGGCGGCCCGTGCGTATCGCAGCGATTCTTCGGGCTTTTCGAGGCTGGCCGATATGGGTGAGCCGTACAGCTCCATCTGGCTTAGCAAAATCGAAGTTTCAGTCAACTGGTAATCCAGGTTTTCCGGTTCGGCCGCCAGGGCTTTTCGGTTGTACGCCGCGGTGATCTCGAACTCGGTCGCCGCCTCTTTCAGACGTCCAGCCGTTAAAAGGCTCCGCGCCAGACGGATACGAGTAGTGGCCAGGAAATGTGCCTTGGCGTGTTCCGTCTGTCCCTGGACAGTGCGGGCCCATGCTTCGATATACTCAACCGCTTTGCGGCTGTAAGGCTCAGCCGTCTCGCCGCTCCCCACGATCATTTGCACGTCTCCGGCCGAGCAGTAGAGGTTGGTCATCAAACCCAGTGCATGCGGATCGGATTCGAACGGGCGCGCCGCCGCAGTGGCACGATCCATCCAGCGAATGGCTTCTGGGCCTTTCTGCTGATTCGCCAGAATCAGTGCGCCCATTCGCAGGGCATCCACCTTCTGGCGCAGGTATTGCAGATTGCCCGCGTCCAGGGAGTCGTACAACGACACCGCGCGCTCTAAGCTCGCGATCGCCCCCTGGGAGTCGCCCAGATTGGGTTGATTGGGAGATGCCTGGGCGTCCGCGACGCGACGGTAGGCCTGCGCGAGCTCAGCTTTCAGAGCCGGGTCATTGCCGGAGCTATGCGACAGGTTGTCCAGGTATTGGAGCGCGGTCTTCACCACCATGGCGCGAGCCCGGGTGGTGCCTGGTATGAATCGGATTTCGTCGTGAAACTGGAACAGGAACGTATTTGCCAGTGCGCGGACCTGAGCGAAGCGCTGCTCTGCGCGTCGAGCCTGGATGGTGGATGCGGTAATGCCGCCGATCAGGCTTGCCGCTACTGCAACCCCCGCGCCCACGGCCAGTCGATTGCGCTTCACGAACTTCCAGGCGCGCTCGAATGCGGAGGCCGGACGCACCGTAAGCGGGCGCCCGCTGAGATAATGCTCGACCTCCGCGCTGAAGGCCTCTGCCGAAGCGTACCGGGCGGCGGGGTCCTTGTCCATCGCGTGGAGCACCAAGGTGTCCAAGTCTCCGCGCAATTCGCGCCGCAGATGCGAATCGGCAGTGGCCGCACTGGGCGCGGGCGGCTCCACTTCGCAGATCGCACGGTAGACTTCCGCGGTGGAATACGATTCGAGACGATGTGGGCGTACACCGCAGAGAAGCTCGTACAGAATCGCGCCCAGAGAATAGATGTCGCTGGAAATGCCCGCGGGTTCTCCCTTGACCTGCTCCGGCGAGGCGTAATCGGGCGTCAACATGACGGCACTCGTGACGGTCTGCGCAATCGCGCCGGAACCGTCCTCCATGAGGCGGGCGATTCCGAAGTCGAGCAGTTTGGGGTCGCCTCCTGGTGAGACCAGGATGTTGGCAGGCTTCAGGTCGCGATGTACGATCAGGTTTCGATGGGCGTACGACACCGCGGAGAGAATCTGCTGGAAGAGCCGGAGCTTGGCGGGGATCCCCAGAGATGCCGCGGCGGCCAACAGCGGCTCACCTTCCACGAACTCCATGACCAGATACGGAAAATCGCCCTGATGGTCGCCTCCGTCGAGCAGCCGGGCAATGTTGGGGTGATCGAGGCGAGCGAGGATCTGGCGCTCCTGCTGGAAACGCCGCCTGGCGAAATCGGAATCGAAGCTGTGCTTGACCAGTTTGATGGCAACGCGCTTCTGGAAGGTATCCTCGCGGATGCCCTCATAAACAGCTCCCATCCCACCCTGTCCGACCAGACGAACCAGCCGGTAGGGACCGAGCCGTGTACCGGCAGGCATGGCCGCGGAATGGAAATCGGCGCGGACCGCTGCGATCGCGGAACCAATACCTGTGAAGCACTCTCCTTCGCTGGCTAGAAGCGAGGTCACTTCGCCGTACAAACGGGAGTCGTCTCCGCAGGCCTTGCGAAGCCATGCATCACGCGCTTCGGGAGCCTGTGTCAAAGCTCCGTCGATGAGACCGGAGAGAATATGCCATCGGTCAGAGGTCATGGTCTTCTCACGGATGAACGCGATTCTGAGTACATTGCGGACCCTCGGGAGAATTACGATTATGTCATCGATGAACCACCGCAAGCACTCCAAGACGCGGCTTCTCGAGCGCGCCCTGACTGACTCACGGTGATTTGTTTGTTTTATCAGATTACCGCAAGCTTGCAGCGTTGCCAGATCGTGCCGAATGACATCGCCGGCCGCGGCAGGAAGACCGAATCCGGAATTGATCTCCGCGAGAAGGGCTACAGATCAATTTCCAGATCACCGATTGGCCGCGAACAGCAAATTAAGACATTCCCCTCGGCCGCTGGTTCCAAAGGTGCGGGTTGATAGGCAACCTCACCTCCAATCAGCGCGGATTCACAAGTGTGGCAGACACCTGTGCGGCACGCCCAACGAACCGGCACATCGCAGGCCTCAGCCAGTTCCAGCAGGCTTTGAAACGATGCATTCCATGGGACGGTCAGCGCGCTTCGCGTGAATGCGATCTGTGGACCGGTCCCCGGCGCTCCAGCAGGAACATGGGCGGGAGGCCGGGCCGACGGCGCAATGCCCGGAGTCACCGCTTCCTCGGGCCCAAACACCTCGCTGTGAATTCGCGTTGCGGAGACTCCGCGTCCTTTCAGCCCCTCCACGAAACTTCGCAGGAATGCCGGTGGTCCACAAAGATAGAAGTCAGCAATTGGAGGGATGCCGAGCCGATCGATCATCTGCGCGTTGAGATGCCCTGGAAAGTCATAATCCAGGCCAAGCCGATCGTCAGGCCCGGGCCTGCTGTAGGCAATCTGCGTCCGGGCGTTTGGCAGTGCGCTTAGAAGCCCACGAGATTCCTCCCCGAAAGAGTGCTCGTTCCGGTCGCGCGCTCCATGCAGCCACCAAACCTCGCGAGCAGATCCAATTCGTGAGAGCGCGTGAAGCATCGCGAGCACGGGTGTCGCCCCAATGCCGGCGCTGATCAGGACGACAGGCCCATCGCCGGCCTTCAGAGTGAACGCGCCCCTCGGCGCACTGACTTCCAGAACATCGCCGGCCTTCACATGATCGTGCAGGAACGAACTGGCAGCTCCATTCACCTCACGCTTGATGCTGACCCGATAAGAGCTCGAATCAGCCGCTCCGGAAATCGAGTAGTTTCGTACCAGCGGCGGAAGGTCGGGGCGAATGTGCAGACGCAGGACCAGAAATTGTCCGGGCAACGCTGCGGGCACAGGCGAGCGGTCCAGTTGTTCGAGATACAAAGAGATAACGCTCGCGCTTTCCCTTGCCACCTTTGCGACACGTAAGGAACGAAATCCGCGCCAGGCGGGCGGCGATCCTGCGGAAGTGGCCAGACTGGCATTTCCCGGCGCCGCGGAATCCCGATCCAGCATCTCGTGAAAGGAACTCTTCCACCCCGGACTGAGCGCCGGGATGCGCAACGAACGTTCCAATTGCTCGCGTGGGTGGCCCGGCAAGTACAGCAGTGCGTCGATCCCGGCGACAGTGAGACGTTCTGGTCCGTCCGCAATCTTCGTGATCTCATCGCCCGCGCCGACCTCGCCTTCCTGAATCACTCGCAGATAGAAGCCGGGCCGGTGATGAGACACCAGCAGAGCAGCCATTTCCGGCTCTTCCATGCGAATGCCCACGCGGTAGCACGTCGTGCGTGGTTGAGTCACCTCAAAGAGCGCCCCGCCGATCTGGTAGCGGTCGCCGATGCACACTTGATCGTCGGGCAATCCGTCGACCGTGAAGTTTTCGCCGAACTGCCCAACTGCCAGAGTCTGGCGGCCGAGGTACTTCTCCCAATAGCGATAGGAGTCCGTCTGGTACACCATGACCGCGCGCTGCTCTCCCCCGTGGCCCGCAAGATCTCCCTGTCCGTCGCCCTCGATGTTGCCTCGCCGAGCCATCACGCGTCCGTTCACTGGCTGTTTCCAAATGCCGGTATGGACAGTCTCACCCCTCCATTTGATGTCTCGAGGAAGTCCCACGTTGACCGACACAAGACGTCCCATCGAATGCTCCTTTACCTCGCTGTCTGTAGTTTATCCAGCACCACATCCCTGAGTTTACAAAGTAGATTTCGACGGCTTCCGGCGCTTTGTTGTCAGGAGCCGAAATTCAGGAATGCGAAGTCGTCCACCAGTCCCCCGGGCCACGACCACTGGACTGAAATTATTCGGGAGCGACAGAGACGCCACGATACATCGGATGCAGGATGGTTCCAACGAAGGAACCATCCTTGCCGACGGACGTTACACGACTGGCGTAAGTACCGATTCGCCTGGGTGCCAGTTGCATGGGCACAGGGCGCCGGTCTGCATCGCGTCCAAGACCCGAAGCACTTCTTCCGGATTGCGGCCGACCGACAGGTCGTTCACCGAAACGAACCGGATGCTGTTGTGCGGATCGACGACAAAAGTAGCGCGCTGCGCGACTCCCTCCTGCGGATCGAGGATCCCCAGGGCTGTACACAAATCCCGCTTGATGTCTGCCAGCATCGGAAAAGGAAGATTCCGCAGGTCGGGATGGTTCTGCCGCCAAGCCAGGTGGACAAATTCCGAATCGGTGCTGCCGCCGAGAATCTGGGTCTCCCGCTTCTGGAATTCGGGCTCGAGGGTTCCGAAGGCCGAAATCTCTGTGGGGCACACGAAGGTGAAATCTTTCGGCCAAAAGAAATAGACCTTCCACTTGCCGTGATAGTCCCGGTCGGTGATGGTCTGGAAAGCTTTTCCCTTTTCGGTACTCACTGTGGCCTGCAGAGAAAACCCGGGGAACTTGTGTCCGACTCCTAACATATGGCGCACTCCGTCACTTTTGCATCAATCCGTCGATCTTAGCTGCAAGGATGAAGTCGCTTTCCGTAAGACCATCGATCTTATGAGTCCAGGTCGTCACCTCGACTTTTCCCCATGACAGGTGGAGGTCGGGATGATGTCCTTCCTGTTCCGCAATGGCGCCGGCACGATTGACAAAGTCGAGCGCTGTGACGAAATCCGGGAAAGTGAATGTTTTGGCCAGATGGTGTTCCGCCACCACCTGCCAGCCGGAGACCTGCGATTTCATCGCTTCCAACTGTTCACCCTTGAGAGGCGGCACGCCTCCCCGGCAGGGTACACAGTGCTTATCGGCCAAATTCATGATCTCTCTCCTCATGCGATTTGAAATCTCTGTCTATTTGAGGATACAGGGCTCGCTTCACCCGCGCGAGGCCAGGGGCCAGGGGCCAGGGTTCTCCTTACGCGGCAGCTGCAGATCTACAAGGTTTTAACCACGGGAATTCGCGTTTCTACGGGCGGAAGCGACGGGAAATCGGTATATGGCGTTGATTGATACCAATACCCCACCGAGAAGAAGTTGTCGCCCCGATCGTTGGCGTGACCGTGCTCCATGGAGTGTTTGAGGTATCGCTCGAAAGTCACCGGATTGTCGCCGTGCCATCGGTAGCAGCAGTATCGTCCGCCGGTCCGCTCGGCATTCACGATCAGCGGCGCGCCATACATGGAGTGCCCGAAGGGCTGCGCCCCATCGCGTCCGCCGAAATCCCAACTGCCGAGGAAGTAGTCCTCGGACCCGGTGCCGGTAATCGCGGGCTTGGTTTCGTCATCGATGAAGATCATCTCATCGCCCTCGCCCCACCAGCCGTTGGCATTCTGCAGGACGCCCAGTGTCACGCCCATGAGGTGCCCGCGTCCGCGCGCTTCCATGTAGACATAATTGAGCTTGCCATCGAGATTGAGTTTCGGACCCTGGCTCGCGACCGGCACGCACGGGGCGCTCTGCCGGTACTGGGCGTGAAAATAGAGGGCGTCGGCCGGCAGACTCGGAACCGTCATGTAGTCGATATTCGAGTAAAACGAACCGACCTCCTGTTTGCCCTCATTCGTGACCGTAAAGCGCGCCGACTGCCGGTATGGCATGACGAAATAGCAATTCAGCGATTTGCCCGGAGAGCAGGCCAGGTATTCGGACTGATAGATCTGATAGGTATTGAGGTTCAGTCCGAAGAAGTCGCCGATGGGCGATTCCACGCTCGGCTTGGAGTTGCCGTCCCAATAGCCGCGCAGCACCAGTTCCTTCAGGTGGTCGCCGCTGCGCGCCGCGATGGTGAACCAGATGTGGCTGATCGCGCCAGGACCTTGCGCGTTGAACACCTCTTGGACGCCGCCCGCCGGGATGTTCCAGGAATCGCGATTGCCGCCGGTGCGATCGAAACTGGATTGCTTCAGCGACTTGTAGTTCTGCGCCCGGGCGTAGAACGGCAGGACCGAAGGTCCCGATCCAGAGTTTGCACTCTGTGCCTCGGCCGCGGGCACCGCCGCTGCCATGCCACCTGCCGCTAACAGCCGTTCGAGGAAACCGCGCCGCCCGTTCGTCGAAGATGCCATGAAGATTCCTCCCGGTGAATTCGGATTATATCAGCGGGTCTCGTTCGTGAGATTGGCGGAAGACCCGCCGCCTCTTTCTCCGTTGTTCTCCGGTTTTGCTCCGCGCCTTGGCGTCTTCGCGGTGATCTCCTGCGTTCCTCGACCCTTATTTCACCAGCGCCTGGGCGATGGCTTTCTCCGCGAGCGGGCCCATGATCTCGTACCCCGCCGCATTCGGATGCAAGCCGTCGTTCGTGATCTCCGCCTTGAAGAATCCCTTATCGTCCACCGTCGCCGAGAAGTAATCCAAATAGACGAAGTGATTCTTCGCCGCGTACTCCTGGATCCACTGATTGAGCGCGAGTATCTTCTGGGGCGGCCGCGACTGAGTCTGCGGAGTTCGACCCTCCGTCACGTGGTAGTCGCAGACCGGCGTGAGCGCCGCCAACACCACCTTGATATTATTGGCGCGCGCCAGATCGCTCATCGCCATGAGGTAGGTTTCCGTGGCTTCAAGCGGCATCGGGCCGATATTCCCACCGATATCGTTCGTCCCCGCCAGAATCACCACCACCTTCGGCTTGAGCACCACCACATCCTGATAGAAGCGCAGCAACATCTGGGGCGTAACCTGCCCGCTGATGCCGCGATTGAAATACGGTTTGCCGGGAAAAAACTTGCCGTACTGCCCGTTGCCGCGGCCCCAGTTGTCGGTAATCGAGTCGCCCATGAAGACCACGCGATCCTCGCCCGGCGCGGGCGGCGGCACCTTCTGATTCTCGGCGGCATAGCGGAACGTGTTGCCGTAGTCGTTGATCATCCGCGCCAGTTGCGCCAGGGGCGGCGGTGTCGGCGCCGGCGGTGGAACTGGCGCCTGGGCCCAGGCAGCAGCCGTCAGCAGAAGAGTGATCGTGAGTCGCATGCCGATATTGTAATCGAACCGAACTAATGTGCCGTCGATGCACCGCCCGGCGTGTTCTCCATGCCGAGGCCCCGATTCGGGACGAGGCTTTCGATCTTCTGCCATTTCCCGTCCACCTGCTTCAAAACCGCCGACTGCCCGATCGCCCAAAGCGAACCATCCACCTTGATCAGTTTGCCCAGAAAGAACTGCCCCTCAATCGGCGCCATCTTCCAGTTCGTTCCGCCATCTTCGCTGACCAGGACCCCGTCGTCATAGCTGATCCATGCACGATTGGCATTATCGAGCAGGATTGACGTCAGCCAGCCTTTCACCGGGCTGGTCTGTACCTGCCACGTGAGGCCGCCATCCTGCGTATTCAGAATCTGTCCGGCGAATCCCACGATCCAGCCGTTCTTCGGATCTTTGAACTCGATCGAAGTGAGAGACCAATTCGCCGCATCCGACTGCACATGCTTCCAGTTCTTGCCGCCGTCGGTGGTGAGCAGGATCGTGCCTGCCCAGCCGACCGACCATCCGTGATCCGCATCCAGAAAGTAGACGGTTTCGAGCGTTTGCGTCGTGCCCGTGATCTGCTTGCTCCAGGTGCGCCCACCGTCAGTGGAGTGCAGCAGCACGCCCTGAAAGCCGCTCAACCAGCCCGACTCTCCAACAAACGTGATGTCCATCAAGTGTTCTTTGGTGTCGAGCGTACGCGCCTGCCACTTCTTGCCGCCATCTTCGGTGGCCAGCAAAAGGCCGTGATCGCCCACCACATACCCGCGGTTCGCATCCAGAAACGCCATGGCGCGCAACCGCTCCGTGGCGCCAGTCTCATGCTTCGCCCAGGTGAGTCCGGCATCGGACGTCGACCACATGGCCCCCTGCTCGCAGAGCGTGTGGACGACGGACTTGGCGGGTGCCACCGCATCGCGCAGCCAGCACTGTCCCTCTCCATCCGCCCAGGCTGGCGCAGTCCCCAATCCCAGCAGAGCGACGATCCCGCACCAGCCCGTTACTTTGTCCATGGATAGTATTCCGTTAGAACTCTCACATAGGTTACATCACCACTGCACCGTGGGGGGCTGATTTTGGCGATCTGCGCAAAGCCTCAGGCGTGGCGCACCGATTCCATCGGATCGATGCGCAGCCAGGGCCGCGCCGAAACGAAAGCCACCAGCAGCGACAGCACCAGCATCGCGGCGCCCGCCGGGATCAGCACAATCCATTCCACTGCGCTGATCCCGTAGAACTGAGACCGGAACAGAATCGTCGCGACGACCCCCAGAAGCGCTCCGAGGAACACGCCAGTGCCGGCCACCAGCAAAGTCTGCCGCAACACCAGTTCCAGCAACTGCCACGGGCGCGCCCCCAGCGCGATGCGAATTCCCAACTCCTTCTTCCGTTCGCTGACCGAGTAGGAAATCGCGCCAAACAATCCAATCACCGCCAGCAGCAATCCCAGCCCGCTCAGCACCGCGACACATCCCGCCGTGATGCGCTGCGTCAACAGCGTCAGATTTACCCAGGTCTGCCACGTGACGGGCTGGATCATGATCTTAAGCCCCAGAGCGCGCAGCGCTGCGGCCATCGGTTCCACCCAGTTGGCTGGATTGCCACTGGTTCGGGCTATCACATTGATGCCCGTCTGGTAGTGCTGGCTTAACGCGCAATACAAAAACGGTCGCGGCATCTCGTCGGCATCGACGTACTTGCCATCCGCGGCCACTCCTACCACCGTGTACGGACGGCCTGGATCGTCGGCGATGATCGTTCTCCCAATCGGGTCTTGCCCGGGCCAGAACATTTCTGCCATTTTGTGGTTGATCACGGTCACACCCGGTCCGTTCTCCCGGTCGCCGGAATTGAAATTGCGGCCGGAGAGCAGTCGGATGCCGAATGTCGGAAAGTAGTCGGGGTCCACCACGGCACGCGAGATCCACGTGGTCTTAGGACTGTCCGGAAGGTGGACCGGCGTCCCACCCGCGCCGAAGAGCGGCAAATGCGACGACAGCGATACGGATTCCACTCCTGGCAAGGCCGCTACGGTTCGCCGCAAGGTACCGTAGAGTTCCTTTCCCTGCGCCTCCGAGTAGCCTTCGCCGGCGGCATAAATAGTCACCGCCACCAGATTGCGCGCGGAGAAACCGGGATCGACGTGGCGCAGGTTGTACAGATTGCGTTCGCACAAACCCATGCCCACCAGAACGAGCGTGGAGACGGCGACCTGCACGATCACCAGAAAGTTGCGACGGACGCTCTTGCGCGCGCCGCCCACCACAATTTCACCTCCCAACAACTGCGCCAGGGCGGGAGACGAGGCGTAGATAGCAGGCGCCAGCCCGGTCGCAATGCTGGCGATCACCATCAGCGCGAGGGTGAACCCGACTACCGTGCCATCCAGATGGAGATTCAACCCAAAGGAGTAGGAGCCGAACATCGGAAACTCCACGGTCATATCGGAATAGCGCACCACGAGCGCCGCCGCGATCCCATAACCGATAAGTGCGCTCACGCCGCACAGAACGGCGCCCTCTTTCAGAAACTCGCGGATGAGCCGGCCTCGCGGAGCACCCAGGGCAAGCTTGATGGCCGCTTCCTGCCGCCGGCCGACCGCCACTGCCAGCAGCAGATTTGCCACATTGGCGCACGCGATCAGAAGGACGAGGAGCACCAGGGCCATGATGATCGCGGTCAGCAACTCCGCATCTGCGATCGTGTCGGGCGGCAACAGCGTGGCTCGGGTGACCACCGCCGTTCGATCCTGATCGTCTTTCGGGTAGGCCGCCGCGAGTTGGCCGGAGAGCGTCGCCATCTCGGCTTGAGCCTGTTTCCGCGTGACTCCCGGCTTCAACCGCCCGATGAGGAAGAGCCGCCGGTTCCCCCGCTGCTCGAACCAGGCGCGGGTGTCTTCCAATTCTCCCAACGAGGTGAGCAGGTCTCCGTTCAACCCAAAGAATGAGCCCGTGAAGTCCTTTGGCGCTACCCCGACAATGGTGTGATTCGCCAGCACCTTGCCCACAATATTCGGGTCGGAGCCGAGGCGTTTCCAGCACATGTAGGTCATCACCGCGATGCGCTTACTGGAAGCGTCATCCCCGGAAGCCAAGAAGCGTCCCAGGAGCGGCCGGATATTCATCACCGCAAAATAATTCTCCGATACGCCCCGGATGAAGACCTTGACGTCACGGCCCTCGAAATTGAAATCGTCGTTGAGCCCGATCGAATTGGGCGCTGCCGCCAGGTCGCTGAAGACGTGATTGTGATCGCGATAGTAGGCGAAGTCCGGATACGAAACCTGCTCGATAGGTTCACCCGGCGAACGCAAGTGCATCATCACCAGGCGGTCCGGCTCCGGCGCTGCGGGAGGCAGGATCAAAAGCGTGTTCGAGATGCTCAGTCCAATTACGCCCAGAGCCATCGCAATGGAAAGAGAAAAGGCAGAGATGGCCGTGAGCTTCCAATATCGGCTCAAGGTCCGGAGGGATTGGAAAGTAGCCATGGTCGAGTCATTCTGGCACGTGTGCTGCCACCCTCGATGGTACTGTTCCAATATACTTCCCACTCCGGCCATCGTGATGCCGATGCACGCTGTGCGTCGCCTGCACACGCTCTCGTTCGATGTGGCGCAAACACTCTGTTTGCCGCGTCGAGACTCCTCTCGACGCTTTTCGTGCGTCCTCCCATTGCGCAAATAGCGTGCGCGAGCACCTGAGCAGGGCCCAATTCATCTCTGTTGTATACTGATCACTACCCCAGGAAACCTCTTGGGCCACCTTAAGGAGATTCGATGGCCAGTAACTCTCAGAGCGCCGGTTCCACCCCTGGTTCCGATAGCACGATTGCAATCAAAGTTTCCTTCGAACTGAACACGCCCGACGGCCTGCGGCGCGTCCAGTTCGGACTCGAGAAGGACTTCACCGGCACCGATATCATTTGGAAAATTCACTTCCAACTCTGGGAGCGGAGCGTCCGCACGGCCACCTACGTGGACCCCATCGTGAGTCTCGACGTCCAGGTCAATCCGCAGCTCAACCAGCGCGCGCAACAAGCCACCTCCGGCCTCACGCCCGCGCAAACGGCTCACGCTACCGGGCCCGCCGCCGACGCCGCCAAGGCGGCCAAGCAAGGCGAGCTTCCCGTGGAAGTCGCCAACGACCAGATTCAGGGCACCTTACAGCAAAATTGACCCGCCAAGCGGCCTGATCACGGCATCTATGGAGCGCCTGTTGTTCCGACGGTGGAGTGGTTTGCCGCTCTCTCTGATAGCGGCTGCGTCGCTTTGCGCCCAGACCCCCAACCAGCCGATCGTTGCGGTGGAAGGCTGTGGCCAAGGCATTAATTTCGAAACCGGGCATTACCAGATCGGAACCGCCACCATCACCGATCCCTTCGACTTCCTTTACTGGATCCGCGGCAAAGCCAGCACCACGCAAACGCAGCTCGCGGCACTGTTGAACAACAAGCCGTTCACCTACCAGCTCGCCATTTCCGACGCCATCTCGCTCATCGAGCAACAGCGATTCCTGCCCGACAATGCGGTCGGCTTCCGCGCCAGCGTGATCTTCGCCGCCGCCACCAACTGCCATCAAAATCCCAATACGCTCGACCTGAAATACCAAATCTATTCCACCGTTCCTCCAAAGATTCTCAGCGCTACCCCCGAGTCGCAAGTGCAGGCGCGCCAGTCGCCGCAAGATACCGCGGGGCTCACTCAGGGCGGCAGCGCCTTCCACTTCACTCCGGCCGGAGGCTACAACGCCGCCGAGCGATGGTATGGCGGCGGCAATTTGCAGGTCACCAAACGCATTGCCGCCTTCCCGCTGTTCGATACGCTCAGCGCCGAAGGACGCGGCTCCTCCACCATGCGCGAGATCAACCTCGCCCTCGCCGGATCTGCCGAACCGCTCGGCCCCATCGAACACATGGACTGGCGCCTCAACTACCTCCAGGCGGATAACCCCGCCGACACTTCCGAATTGCGGCGCACTCTGTTATCCGGGCAGTATTCCGCCGCCACTCGTCCGTTCGCCGGCGGCAACCTCACCGCTCGTTTCGGCGCCTCCATCGAAGGCGGCAACCTGCACAGCAACTTTCCCACCGCGCAACTCGCCGTCAACACAGTACCGGGGGCGGAGTACGGCGCCCTCCGTTTTTACGGCGGACTCGCCTCTCGCCTGTCGCACAACGTCTTCTCCGCCAGCTACGGACTCGAACTCGGCTCCATCGGGCCCGCTCAACAGATCGATTGGCGCAAACACATCGTCGACGTCGTAGACGACTTTTGGATTCCGCTGCGCCCGCACTATCAACTCGACGTGGACGCGCGCTTCACCGCCGGCAAGATCCAGGTCCCCGGCTCGATTCCGGCCACCGAGCGTTTCTTCGGCGGCAACCAGGAGACGTTTTTCGTGCCAGGCGATTCCTGGCAGATCCGCGCCAGCCCCTACATCCGCGCCATTCCGGCCAATCGTTTCCAGTTCACCTCGCAGGGTGCGGGCGCGCAAAGCTTCGCCAGTGCGAACCTTACCATCGCGGCGCCCGTCAAAGCGTGGCCGCTCGTCCCGACTGTCGTGGAACGCGAGGCTGGACCGCTCCTCGATGGCCAGATCACCTCGGCCACCAGCGTTCTGCAAAACCACTACGCTATGTCCAGTCCCGGCTTTCAGCAGGTGCTCCAACTGCTCGAGCCTCTGCAAAACGCGCTCACCGCCCTGCGTACCGCCCTCACTTCCGTGCAGGCTGACGTGCCGGCGCCAACCTTTACCAACTGCAACAACAAGCTCCTCGGCGCCAATTTCAACCTCACCATGGCACGCCGCAAAATGGCGGCGCCGAAGCGTGACGATACCTTGTATGGATCGGCGTTAGCGCCGCTCTCCGATATCCCGCAGGTGGTCACCGCCTGCGTCGATCAACTGATTCCCCAAGGCGCAACGGCCCCGGGCTTCCAACAGATTCGCGACTCCGTCGCGCAGGCCGACCGTCTCCGCGGCCAGATGAAACAACTCAGCGATGCCATCCAGCCTGCCGCAGCCGCCAGGGCCGCCGACGAGACCCGTTTCGTCCGCAGGACCATCAACACCCTGCTTCGCGACATGAATGTGCTCTCCATCGGGCCTGTCGCCGTCTTCGACGTGGCACACATCGGCCCCACCGGCCCGGGCATCGACGGCATGCGCTATGGTCCGGGCGGAGGGCTGCGTTTGTCGATTGCCAGCATGGTCACGTTCACGTCCGGCTACGCCTGGAACATCAATCGCCAGCCCGGCGAAGGTCCCGGCGCCGTCTTCTTCGAAATCGGCATCCGCGACCTCTTCCACTGATTTTCGTGGCGCAAAGACTCTTTCTTTGCTGCTTCGAGACTCATCTCGACGCTTTTCGCCCGTCTACTGAGCCTGCCAAGCGTACATCATTCGACCCTCGCAGCCAGTCGACAAACAGCTTTCGCTGGGAATCGGGACGCGGTACTTGGGATCGAAGTCGGTGAAGTGCGCGAGTTGGTGGAGGAACTGGTGGCGCAGACTCGGGTCGGAAACAATCTCCCGGTAACGGTCGCGTTTGCCGCTCTTCACAAACGCTGCGATGAATGACTGCTCGTAGCGCACGCGATCAGTGTAACCCAGCAGCGCCGCCGTCCAATTCGCTGGTGATGTCGGGGGGTGGAGGCGGGCGTCATGCCTTCGTGTCGCCCTTCCAATTACAGAATAGCAGGTTAAATTATTGAAAACAAGACTAGATTTCAATCCAGGGTTAGGCTAGCATCGACATAACGAAGCGCCATTCCTTTTTGTGAAGCGTCGCTCGCCGGAGGGTGACCTGCGGAGCGCAGGTGTAGGAAACCATTCCTCTGCGGAGAGCTTTGCAAGTGTGGACAGTGGCGTTCTTTCGACGCAACCTTTCAATTCCGATTCCAACTGGAGGACTGCATGATTCCGCAAGAAAAGAGCGAGGCAGTGACTCGCGGCCTGCGCGAGGCTTTCGGTGTAACCGAGTTCGCAGACATCTCACGGATCACGAAGGGTCACACGACGTCCCTCGTTTTTCGCATCATCGTGGGCGGATCGCCCTACCTGTTGAAGATCATCATGCGATCCGAGGACCCGACCCGCCACTACACAAGTATGAAGGCGGCGGCGGAAGCAGGCATAGCGCCGCGGGTCTGGCACACCAACATAGACGACAAAATCTCCATTACAGATTTTGTGGAGGCCGCGCCCCTTTCCGTATCGGAGGCCCTCCACCAGTTACCCGCGACGCTGCGGGTGCTGCATGCACTTCCGCCGTTTGCCAGGGCTCCTTTCAATACCACATGCACATTCCTGCTCAACAAAGGGCCTGCGGCAGACGCATTCCTCCAGAGGTTCCAGGCAGTAATCCCCAAAGCCGTGAATGAAGAGTTCTTTGCCCGGTGCGCGGAATTGGCCGCGGTATACCCGCATGACGATGCGGAGATGGTGGCGAGCCACAACGACCTGTTCAAACCGGACAACATCCTTTTCGACGGACAACGCATATGGCTCGTGGACTGGGAAGCTGCCTTCCTGAACGACCGCTATGCCGACCTGGCGGTGGTTGCGAATCAGGTAGTCACGAATGACGAAGAGGAAATACTTTATCTTGAGAAGTATTTTGGAGCGGCGCCCGATCCGTATCAGCTAGCCCGATTCCATCTCATGCAGCAGCTCACACACTTGTTCTACGCCATGGGTTTCCTGACCCTGGGTTCCTCAGGCAAACCGATCGATTGGAGCGGAACGGTGCCCAAATTCAGCGACTATCACCGGCGAATGTGGGCAGGGGAAATCGACCTGGCAGACAACGATGTGAAGATCGAGTATGGCCGAGTTCATTGGGAACGGCTCTTACAAAACGTCCGGCAAGCAAGATACAACCAAGCACTCAGAATCGTTTCCGATCGACACGCAACCGTATAAACCGTGGCGCAAAGACTCTTCTTTGCCGCGTCGACACTTTGTCGACGCCTTTCGAGGCCCGCTTGCGCCATCAAGTGGTACTCGACTCTGCCTCACGCCAAACGTCCAAGCCGGTCAAAGTCTCACTGCGAATCGACATCGACAACCGGATAGGACTCGACGTATTCCTCTCCGCTGCAGCCGTAGTATGCAACCGTTCGCTCCGTGAAATCGACATCGTAACGCACAACGCCGGCCCGCCACGAAGCCGCCAGGAACTCCGGAAACGTGCTTTCCCCGGCCTGATCCGTCCGCAACGCCGAAATCAGCGCCTCGCGATTGAAGCGAGGGACGTCCATTGTGCCGGTCGCCAATGGCGTCCCCTGAACGACAACAGGCCCGTCGTTGGTCAGAAAGAGGCTCTGGCATGCGGGCAGAGACCAGAAATTCCGAGTCACACCCGCGCGCCGCAACGTCTCGGCGAGGAAGGGAAAGCCTCCGACTCGAGGCCGCATAGCGAGAGCGCGTTTCTGGGCCGCCTCCAGGTTTTCGATTGCCTTGCTCATAGGAGATGCTCCTTCATGTGTAGTGTGGTGGGCTTACTCGATCGGCACATCTTTGATCTGGTGAAACTCCGCCAGTTTGCCAAGCAGGTGCCGCAGGAGGGCCCTTTCGTCGGCATTCAGGCCATCGAAGAAATCCCGGTCGTTTTGGTCCGCGATCTCCGCCAAGTCGGGAAGAACGCGGCCGCCCCGCCGCGTCACGGAAAGCAACTGGACGCGGCCATCCCCCGTCTTGGTCGAGCGCGCGATCCAGTTCTTCGCTTCGAGTTTGTCGATGATCTTGGAGACAGCCCCACGCGTCAAACCCAAGCCTTCGGCGAGTTCCCCCGGCGTGGTCCCCGGCCGTTCCTGAAGGTGGCACATCACGACCCATTCGGCAACGGAAGTATGCCTCGTCTGCAACGCCCGGGCAAATGCCCCGGAGACATGATTGGAAACCCGGCGAAGCCAATATCCAAGGTGAAGCTCAAGGGCTGGCGTCCTCCGCTGCCCGGGAGTAGTTTCCATGGAAACCATAATACTTTCCGTGGAAACCATTGTCAAGCCCCGGCGGCGATTTCTGGCGGGCAGTACGACCCCGCAGGCCATGGCTGGTTGGTGGAAGGATTCGGAGAAAGATTGGGATGTCTCCCGCCGTTCACATGCGTTTGAAAAAAAGTCTCTCTCCCTATCTATCTGAAAGCACAACGCCGCGATCGCCAAGCCGTGTCTCCACCCGGCCTCGCCCTCTTGACACCGCCTGTTACTATCAACTTTGTAAGAGGCTTTCGCCCCACCGCGAAGGCCGCAACAAGCTCGATCCTGGCCAGGATTACGTTGCATATCAGGTGGAGTCTGAGCCCTCAAGCTATCCGCGCGAGGGACTTGGGTTCGAACCCATGAGTCAGAGGGCCGGAGACGGCCTCAAACAGCAATCTGAGGGCGGCAGGTACAAGGATCGATATCCCCTGGGGCGGGGATATCCTCCCGGCGGCCGGCCGCCCGCAACGTCTTACGATTTGCACACCAATCTTATGGCCATAGTGTCTCTACTGTGATGGCGTCACCGCCACCCGTAGCGACACCCAAGCCTGATCCAACAGGCTTGCAATCGCACGCCAATCGGCATCCGTGACCAATCCCGACTCCGCACGGCTGTCCCTCACGATCATCGCTTCGGCCCGCGCTTTCGCATGATCCACAAAGCACGTCAACGGCTGCTGAAAGATCTCCGCCTGCTCATCCGCCAACGCCCGTTCCAGATCGCCCGGCTGGTGTGCCGCTCGCTCCCGATGAATGATCCACCACTCGAGTTCCAGCTTCGCCACATGATCCACAGGAAAGTCTGTCTCACTCCCGCGGCGAACCAGGCTGTAAAGCCGAATCAGGTCAGGCAGTGCACGCTCGTATTCGGCCCGATTGTGACCCGGCTGAAACACGATCGCCGCGTGCGCCGCATGGTAGGCCGCCACCCACGCCCGCCAGAATGGCATATGATACTGCGTTCGCAGCAGCGTCACCATTTGCGTCAACAGGTGCAGCTTCTCGTGCGCGTAATACGACCGCCAGGCCTCAGTTTCCAAACGCGCCACTTCGTGCGCATCGAAATCGGCCAGATCGTGCCGCGTCTTCGCCGACAGATCGCGCACCACCCATCCGCACAGGATCCCCAGCGCACAAACGCTCGTCACACCCCAATGCCGCTTGCGTAAGGCCATCCGTAACTATTACGGATCTGCCCGGCCGGCGGATTGACGATGGTTATCATGGGCCGCTTCCTCAACTGCTGTTTCCTCGCCCCATGGCCGGGAGATCACGCAGGCGTTGATGCCGCCGATTCCCATGGAAAGCTTACCGCCCAGGCCGGGTGGAAAGGCGCGTGGCTCATCGAACACCACCTCACTATGCAGACCCGCAATCGACTGGTTCAGTTCCGCCTCGGACAAGGGCGTGGGGTACAAATGTCCCGCTTCGTATCCCAAATACTGCGCCGTCAGTTCCCACCCACCACCCGCGCCCATGCCATGCCCGAACGTTCCTTTCCGCGCCGTCACTACCACCGTATTCGGAAAGATCGACCGGAACCCAGCGACCTCCGAATAATCTCCGGGCGTCGCCGTGGCGTGCAGATCCCAAGTCCCCATGTCACAAGGAGTCGCTCCACCCTCCGTAAGCGCCTGTTGCATCGCCGCCCACGGGCCCTCCGCCGTCGGCGTAATAATATGATGCGCGTCCGAACTCAGTCCCACCGACAACGGCTCCATCCCCAACGGACGAAAGCCCTTCGACTTGCAATACTCCAGGTCGCCCACAATCCACACCACCGATCCTCCCGCCACATGGGTGCCCTGTAGCCGTGTCAGGGGCACCGACACGCTCCGGTCGGCCGATAATACGCGCGCGCTGTAAAACGACCCAACTGTCAGAGGATGCGGCGGCGGATCCGTTGCTCCTACCACCACCACCTTCGCATCGCCGCATGCGATCGCCCGCATCGCGAGCTTCAAAGCAACTCCAAAGGTCGAGCAGGCCGCGACCGGCGCGAACGCCAAGCCCCTGATCTTTCCCAGAATCGACACCTGCGCCGCGGGAGTATTGTGAATATTCCAGATCAGGTTCGCCGATACGCGCCATGGCGGCTCCGGCGTCTGCCACTCCTCCTGTAGTTTGGCCCTGCGCTTCTCCTTTTCCCGGATCGCGTTGAGCTTTCCCGAAGCGATGTCGCCCTCAATGCTTAGTCCATCGATCCGCGCCAACTCCGCCAGATACCGGCGCAGTTCGGGAGATTGCTCCATCCAGTAGCGATTCCAAACCGCTTCGGCGGCGTCGCGCTCCGCTTCGCACACCGAATCCGGGTGCGGGGGCGCCGAGGCGTCTCCCGTCTCGGGCGATTGCGCCAGATGCTGCCGCAGGGGTTCGTTTCGTCGCGGATCCGACCAGAACCGGTCCCACCGTCGCTGTGCCTCATAGAGCTTCACGCTCGAGGTGTATACCGTGTCGAGACTCCCGAGCCCCGTGCCGATATACACGTGCGCCTGGCTTCCTAGCGCCTTTAGTTCGCCTTCCAACTCGGGATTCTGTCCCAGCGATTGGATAAACGCCCCAATGGCATACAGCGTGGGCAAATCCATCTTCTCTTTCAGAGTCTGATACTGCCGCGGCGCAAACCGCCCATCAATCCACTCCTTGTAGTCCTCAAAGCGAAACTCTGGAATTCCGGCCAGAAAGTTGTCCGGACCGAAGCCGTTGAATGGCGAAAGCCAGCTCTCCGATGACGACAAGTTTCTGGTGAACGCACCAATATTGGGCGACTTGGGCGCAACAATGCCCCATCCAAAGACACCGAATCTCATTTCTTCGAGCATACACGGAGCGCGCACGCCCCTGCGTGTGTTAATCTTTCCGATTGCAGCGCCGGATGCTCTGACCGTGTCGTATGTCCGGATACCGCGAGTTTCCACCATCATCGCGTCTCGCCCACTCGGTCGAGTGCTTTTGGACCATTCGCCATAACGGTCCGCAAATGCTCCACCGGGTGGTGCCCGATGGGTGCGCTGACATTCTCTTCACTCGCGACTCGCGCGGCGTCTCACTTGAGGCGATCGGCCCCATGACGTCATACCGCGATTTCCCTCTCCTCGACGGTCACTGGCTCGTCGGCGTCCGCTTTCACCCGGGCATGTGGGCCGACACTCTCCGAGTCCCTGCGGATCGCATCCTTGACCAGACCGTGTCACTTGACCATCTCTGTGGCGCCTCCGCCAAGAGATTGCTCGACCATCTCGCCGGAACGAACTCCCCTGCCGAGTCCGTCCGGCTTTTCGAAGCCGCGCTGCCGCATATCGAAGCGCCCGATCGCCTGCAGCGTGCCCTGCAGTGGATCGCCGAGCGCCGTGGAGTGGTCTCCATCGACGAGGCAGCCGGCCATGCCGGCTTCAGTGTCCGGCAGTTCCGCCGCCTCTGCCTCGAACGCACCGGTCTGTCCCCCAAGTTCCTGGCACGGATTCTGCGATTCCGGCACGCATTGTCGCGCGTCCGTCAATACCCCGGCCAGTTGGCCGAATTCGCCCTTGACTGCGGCTACTACGATCAGGCCCACTGCATCCGCGAATTCCGCGAGTTGTCCGGCCGCACTCCCTCCGCATACGGCGATGGCCGATTTTTCCAATCGCTCGAAGCCCGCTGACCTCTAGCATGTCTTTGGAGGCTTCCATGAGCAACTCTGCAAACGACCGCCGCATCGACTACATCGAATTCCCCGCAACCGACATCGCCGCTACCAAGCGCTTCTACCAGGAGATCTTCGGCTGGAAGTTCGAGGACTACGGCCCCGAATACACCAGCTTCGCGGATGGCCGCCTCGCCGGCGGCTTCTGGACCTCCCCGAAGGTTCAGGCCGGCGGCGCTCTCATCGTCATCTACGCGACCAATCTCGAAGCCACCGAAGCCAAGGTGAAAACTGCCGGCGGCGCCATCGCCAAACCGATCTTTTCCTTTCCCGGAGGCCGCCGCTTCCACTTCACCGACCCCAACGGCAACGAGCTGGCGGTCTGGTCGGAATAAGCCGTCCGCCTTTGCCATACTGTCTCTATGAAACTCGCTCCGCCCGCCGTTCTGATCCTGTTCCTGCCGCTCTCCGCACTCGCGCAGGACACCCGCAACGTGAGCGAGCCTTCGATTCCGCCGGCGTGCACCGTCTTGAAAGCCAAGATCGGGCGCGCCGCCTCGTCCATCGATCCCGATGACGAAACCAAGCTCGACACCGCGCGCATCCAGGCCGCCCTGGATGCCTGCACTCCGGGCCATTCCGTCGTCCTGCAACGCACCTCTCAGCGGACCGATGCCTTCCTCTCCGGTCCGCTTAACCTGCGACAGGGCGTGGTGCTGGTGGTCGATAGCGGCGCGTACCTCTACGCCTCTCGCAATCCGCGCGATTATGACCGCACCCCCGGCGTCTGCGGCACCATCACCGAAGACGGCCACGGCTGCAAAGCACTCATCAATGGCGATGGCGTCTCCGATGCCGGTGTCATGGGTAACGGCGTCATCGATGGCCGCGGTGGCGAAACCATCCTCGGCCAGAAGATCTCCTGGTGGAATCTCGCCGACCAGGCGCGCCAGGGCGGAAGCCAGAACAATCCGCGCCTGATGGTCCTGAACCGCTGCGATAACTTCACGCTCTACCGCATCACCCTGATGAACTCTCCCAACTTCCACGTGGGCTACAACAATGGCAACGGATTCACCGCGTGGGGGGTGAAGATCTGGACGCCCGAAAGAGCCCGCAACACCGACGGCATCGACCCCGGTAACTCCACCAACGTCACCATCGCCTACAGCTACATCCACACCGGCGACGACCACGTCGCTATCAAAGCCCCACCCGGCAAACCTACCACCCACATGAGCATCGTGCACAACCACTTCTACACCGGCCACGGCATGTCCATCGGCAGCAATACCGACGGCGGCGCGAGTGCGATTCGCGTCTCCGATCTGTCGGTCGAAGGCGCCGACAACGGGCTGCGCATCAAGTCGAACATCACCCGCGGCGGTCTGGTGCACGACGTGGTGTTTGAGGATGTCTGCATCAAGGACACCGCCAATCCCGTTATTACAGACACCAGCTACACCGCGCACGAAAGCCCCACCACCAACAAACCTCCGGAGTTTCGCGATATCACCGTGCGCAACGTCTGGATCGGCGGCAGCGGCAAGGTGACGCTCGAAGGCATCGACAGCGCTCACCGCACGGGGATTCAGTTCGACAACGTCGTCTTCGAACAGCCCGAGAAGATCAAGGTCGCGGCCAGGCATTCGGAGGTGAAGGCCGGTCCGGGGCCGTTCAATCTGCAGATTGACGGCGAGGATGTCGCGTTTACCGGAAAGCCGGGGGCCGGCGCGAAGAACGCGTGCAGCGGCAAGTTCGTCGATTTTCCCTTGAGGTGATGCCGTCATGAAAAAGCTGCTATTGATCCTGGCAATCGCCAGCCTGGCCCCCGCCCAGCAGACGCGCCGCGAGATCGTTAACGCCTCGCCAGCCCCCGCTGACGATGCCAAGCCCAACAGCGATCGGGTGCCCGATGTCTATGCCATCAGCGGCCGCTTCGAGCGGGTGGTGATTCTGCGCTTCAAGTTCGACGCCGATCTTCTGGCAGGCATCGAGAAGATGGTCAAGCAGGAGAAGATCCGTAATGCCGTCATCCTCTCGGCTGCGGGTTCCGTGCGTGGCTATCAGGTCCATCAGGTCAGCAACCGCACATTCCCCTCGAAGAACATGTTCGTGAAGGATCCAGCCGCGCCCGCGGACCTGATCGCGATGAACGGGTATGTGATCGATGGCAAGATCCACGCCCACATTACCTTGGCGAATCCCGAGAAGGCCTTCGGCGGCCACCTCGAGCCCGGCACCACCGTCTTTACTTTCGCGATCGTGACGTTGGGAGTGCTCGACGATAGCGTCGACTTGAGCAAAGTCGACGACAAGACTTACCGGTAGCAACGTTCGGAATTTTGAGCTACGGAGCGGCGATGCCGCTGTCGGCCGCAATAGCAAAGACTTCGAACATTGCGGAGTCCTCATCAACCCATGGGAAGCTTGACGCCAACTTCGGGTGCCGATGGTAGTCTGAAATCATATGGAACTTCTCGAACTCGCGCAGGATGTGGTGAAACTCGCCCAGGCGGCGGGGGCCACTGACGCCGAGTGCACAATCTCGGAAGGCGAGGAGTTTTCCGCCAACATCCGCATGCGCGAAGTGGAGAACCTGAAGGAAGCCGGGTCGCGCGGCGCCGGGCTACGGATTCTGATTGGGAAGCGTACCGGATCGTCGTATACGTCCGATCTATCGCCGGACGGCATTCGATTGATGGTAAAGTCCGCGATCGAGCTTGCCGATATCACCACCGAGGATCCGCATGCCGGTCTTCCCGACGCGGAAGAATTAGGCAGCATCTCAGGCGATCTCGAACTGTATTCCGGGGACGTCGAGGGCCTGGACACCGCCCTCAAGATCGCGACCGCCAAGCGCGCCGAAGAAGCGGCGCTCTCCGCGGATCCGCGCATTTCCAACTCGGAAGGCGCCTCGTTCGACACGCACCTGGGCCGCCACATCTTCGCGAATTCCCGGGGCTTCGCGGGCGAATACAGCTCGAGCTATTGCTCACTGAGCACGGTGCCGGTGGCTCGCGACGGCGAATCGATGGAGCGCGACTACTGGTATACGATGGCGCGCGGATTCAGCGGGTTGGAATCGCCTGAGGAGGTCGGCCGAATCGCTGCGAAGCGGGCTCTTCGGCGGTTGAACGCCGTGAAGGTGGAGACCCAGAGAGCGCCGGTGGTTTTCGAGCCGCGTACGGCGCGTTCCCTCCTCGATAACATCTTTGAGGCGGTTCACGGGATGTCCGTCTATCGCCACGAATCGTTTCTGGCAGGAAAACTCGGCGAGAAAGTCGCGGTGGACGGCCTGACGGTCATCGACGATGGCACCATCCCGGGGCTTTTCGGAACCTCGCCCTTCGACGATGAGGGCGTGCCGTCGCGGCGGACCGTGGTGATCGAAAATGGCGTTTTGAAGAGCTATTTGATGAATAGCTATGCGGCGAGAAAACTCGGAATGAAGACCACTGGCAACGCTTCCCGTGGTTTGACCGGTAATGCCGGTATCGGTCACGGGAACTTTTTTATCGAGAAGGGCGTCCAAACGCCGGAGCAGATCCTTGCGGGGATCCCAAATGGCTTCTATGTCACGGAGTTGATGGGATTTGGGGTGAATATCGTCACCGGCGATTACTCCCGCGGAGCGGTCGGATTGTGGATTCGTAACGGAGAGTTGACGTACGCCGTTTCGGAGGTCACAATTGCCGGAAACCTCAAAGATATGCTCCTGGGGATCGATGCAATCGGGTCGGACCTGGAGTTTCGGAGCTCGGTGGCGGCTCCGACTTTGAAGATAGGAGAGATGACCGTTGGTGGTAAATAATACAGCAGTTCGCCCGAAGCAGCAGCCGGTCTCTGTACCACCGGCCGCCTACGTGATTGGCTTGCTGGTGCTTGCCGGAGTGGCAGGATTCTGGTACCTGGATCATGTCTCGAAGCGCCCCGTTCCCCCGCCTCCACCGCTGACCGGGCCGGCCAAAGCCTATGCCAGAAATCTCAAGCTCAGCGAAGTGAATATGACCGCGAACGACAGCTACATGCAGCAGTCCGTGGTCGAAATTACGGGCAAAATCGAAAATGCCGGCGACCGGGTATTGGACGTCGTGGAGATCAACTGCATCTTCAAAGATGCATATGGGCAGATGGTGCTGCGCGAGCGCGTGCCGATCGTGAGTAAGAAGATGGGCGGTCTGGCTCCCGGCGAGGTCAAAACGTTCCGGCTGCCGTTCGATCACATTCCAGAGAGTTGGAACCAGGCGCTACCCGACATGGTAATCGCCGGGATCGATTTCACGTAGAACTCTGGTAACAGCGCCTCCTCGAATGCTTCCAGAGGTCGCATATACAGATGCCGCACAACCCAATTCCGATCCTCTATCCGGCCGCAATCGAACTTCTGGCCATAGTAGGACCGCCTGCCCCGCAGGATGCAACCCGCCCATCCTGAGCCAAAAGAGGACTGAATCCTTGCCGAGGTTGGTACGCTCTCTCTGGGGATTCTCATAGATGAAGTCGGCGCCACGCCCATAAACGCCTTGCGATATGAGGCCGCGTGGTACGCACAGCAACTCCAAAAAGCCCGACACGAAAGTGGTGCGGTAAGCCGAAGCTCACCGCACCAAAGTATCAGATCAGAAGCTGAATCGAGCGCCGAATTCGCCGGCGAATGACTTGGGTACGATCACGCCAGACGAAGTGATGAACCCGGTGGGCTGCTGGAACGTCGAGGTGCGGACGTTCCCGCCGTAGCTCGTTCCGAAATTCGCGCGATTCGTAAGATCGAAGGCCTGGAAGAAGATCTCCAGCTTCGCGCGATCTTTGAAGGTAAAGAACTTGCCGAACCGTGCATCCAATTGGAAGAAGTCCTCGCCGCGCAGATAGTCGTACGGCACCTGGTGGCAGGTATTGGCATTGATGCAGGACGTCAACTGGGCGGCTGTGTACGACGCGGTGGCGAGCAGATTGTTGGGGTCGCTGTTCAACACGATGGCATGCGTGGTGCCCACGCCGCTGCCGAATCCAAACACGTCCGTAATGCCTTCCGTGGCGTTATACGGCCGTCCCGTGGCCCACTGCATGATCGGCGTAAAGGTGATGCCCCATTTCAGGTTAACCAGCCCGCTGACGGTGATCCGGTGCCTCTCATCGGCAGGCGTCGGACCGAGATCGTGGGGCGCAAACCAGTTCAGAAGATCGGTCGGGCCGTTCCCGAAAGCGGCTGAATTGCCGTTGTATGCGAGGGCTTTCGAGAGCACGTAGGTCGCGTTCAACGCGACATTCCTGCTCAGGCGACGGCGGTAGGAAATGTTCATCCCGTCGTAGCGGCTGCGGCCGATCGACATATAATCGCGGATGCCGCCAAGCACCGGCAAACCCGCAGCCTGGAACAGCGGCGTAGTGAAGCGCACGCCGTTGATGGTCGGGTTGATGACGATGGTCTTGCTCTCGTGCAGACCCAGCTCGTGCACGTATTCCGCCTCGATGACTGAATTGCCCGTGAACTGCCAGCTATAGCCGACATTGACCTGCTCGCTGTAGGGATTCTTGTAGTGCGGGTCCATCATCTGCCCGGTCGCACCGGCAGGAAGCTGCGAAGCTCCCGGTGCCTGCGGCGGAATCGGATCGACGCCGAAACGGAAAGCCGAAAGCAACTGGCCGCTGGGAAGAACACTGGCACTGGTGCTACCCGGCCCGGAACTGGTATAGGCCACCGTAGTGAACAGACTCGCGTTCGCCTGCTGCTCCATGAAAAGCGGGATGTTCTGGAAGATCTGTCCGTAATACAAGCCGTAGCCTGCCCGGATGACGTGCTTTCCGGAGCCGGTAAGATCATAAGCCAAACCGATGCGGGGGCTGAAGTCCTTGTTCTCGTCATGCGGCAGAGCGCCGGCATAGGGACTGCCGATGGCCTTCAATTCCAGGTACGCGCGAGATTGCGCCTGGATCGCGCCGCCATTCAGGCCCATGTCTTTGTCCCACCGTAGTCCGAGGTTCAGTGTCAGGCGCCGTGTGACCTTCCAATCGTCCTGGAAGTATAGGCCAAACATCTTGTTGTGTTCGGCATAGAAGGAGTTTCCAGTGGTCGCCTGAGTAATGGACTGGACCGCGCCCGGTGTGGCGAAGCCTTGCGGGTACTTGGTGGTATTCGAGAGGATCGTCAGCGGGTCGTCGAAGAACGAGATCACAGGAGTGGCATCGGTGAGGAAAAAGCCGCCCAGGATGGGCTCCCAGAGGTAATCCACGCCGGTTTTGAAGGAGTGCTTTCCGCGGCTGAACGCGATATCGTCTTTGAATTGCCACTTCTTCTGGAACGTCTGCTGCGGCACGTTGCCGTTAGTTCCCACTGCGAGATCGGGAAAACTGAGATTGACCACGTAGTTATTGGTGGAGATCAGGTTGTTCCAATACTGGTAGCCAAAGGTCAGGGAGTTCACCGTCGTCGGCGTGAGCACCGAGTTTAACGTCGCATTCGCGATGATGAGCTGGTTGGTGGTAAAGTTGTTCTGCGAGAGGTCGCTCGTCGAGCCGTTCTGGTCGTTCAAACCACGATTGTTCTGATTCGTGTAGCTCGCCGAGAACGTGTTCTTGTCGTTGATGTGATGGTCGATGCGACCGTTGTAGCGCCAGTCGTAGTACGGAGTCGGAATGGTCTGCGTGGGTTGAGGCGTCAGCGGCAGCCCCGTGACGGAGGCCAGCGCCTGGTCGTTGGCGTAGGCGGTTCCCGTGACGTTGATGCTGGTCTGTTCACGCGAGCGCTCAATGGCGAAGAACAGGAATGTCTTGTCCTTCTTGACGGGGCCGCCGATCGATCCGCCAAACTGCTGGCGGCTGAAGGGCGCCTTTTGTCCGCTGCCCTGGTGCGCCGTCTGCTCGAAGTAGTTCAGCGCATCGAAAGTCTGGTCGCGGTCTTGAAAAAACAGCGATCCGTGGGGGGAGTTCGTTCCGCTCTTGGTGATCACGTTGACGGCAGCGCCTTCACTGCGTCCGTTCGCCGCCGAAAAACGCTGCGTCGAGATGTTGAACTCGTCGATCGATTCGAGAGGCAACTGCATCACCGGACCGCCCACCGAGTTGTCCTTGTTGTCGACCCCGTTTACGGTCATGTTGACGTTGCGTCCGCTCGATCCGTTGGTCGCAAAGACGCTATATCGCGCTTTGGTCGGGTCGTAAGAATTGACCGGACGGGCGCCGGGCGCCAGGATCGCAAGGTTCGCGAAATCGCGCGAATTGAGCGGCAGATTCGCCACCTCCGCCTGCGAAATGGGACGGCTGACGTCGGTCTTTTGCACGTCCACCAACGCAGCGCCAGCGGCTTCGACCGTTACGGTGGTTGCCTGCGTACTGGGCGAGAGTTCCGCGTCGATCGTAGTGGTGCGTGAGACGGCCAGTTCGACGTTCTGGAATGCCGCCGTCGTGAATCCCTTTACCGAGACCCGCACTTCGTATAATCCGGCGGGCAACAGGTTAAACGAGTAGAGACCCGAGTTGTTGGTGACCTCCGACCGCGTGTCACCAGTGCTCTTGTTCGTGATTTTTACTTCGGCGCTCGGAATCACGCCCCCGGTTTTATCGGTGACCGTCCCTTGCAAGGTTGCGGTCGCAGTGATCTGGGCGGACAGGTTGGACAAGCTCAGGCACACGAGTGCCAGAACGGCGGCGATGAACGATAACCTCTTACGCATGACCCCTCCCCTAACGGCTGGCTGTAAATGGTGGACCGACTCTTTTGCCCCGGTCGGTGATACTGAATTCGCGTAAAAAACGGTCTTGGTTTTTCGTTAAGGGTACGCCTTTAACGCGATTTTTGTCAACCAGACATATGGAATTAACCGTTAAGTGCTGGTACAGCAGGCCCCTGCGGGCCAAGGATGCTTCCCTCTCTGACCGTTGAATTCCGCAATGACAGGAAGAAGCACAATCGAGGTGGCTACATGTTCATCCATTGCATTTGGATTCACTCCCGGCACCACCAACGCAAGGGTTGGGGGAGTGTCCTGCTTGACAGCTGTCTGGAAGACGCAAAAAAAGCGGGGATGAGCGGAGTCGCGGTGATGGTCCGGGAAGGTCCTTGGATGGCAGACCATCGCCTCTTCCTGGCGAATGGATTCGAGCCGGTCGACACTGCCCCACCGGATTTCGAACTGCTCGCCCGCAAGTTCGACCCCAACGCCGTCTCTCCGACCTTCAAGGGCGACTGGAGTCAGAAGCTCAGTCAATACGACGAGGGACTGACCATCATTCGCTCGAGCCAGTGTCCATACATCGCAAAGTTTGCAGACGAAATCGGTCAGTCGGCTCGCGACGAGTATCAGATTGAGCCTACCGTAATCCACCTCAATTCGTGGCGGGACGCGCAGCAGGCTCCCACTCCGTATGCGGTGTTTTCCGTGATTTACAACGGTCAATTGTTGGCCGGCCACACCATCAGCCGCACTCGCTTCCGCAACATCATGAATAAGACCGCAATGTAGAAGCGATTACCTCGACGATATGGCCCACCTGACCGCTTGCTGACGCGCGCGCCTCGCAACGAGCCGCGACCGTAAGGGAGCGTCACCGCCTTATGATTCCTGACCGCTTGCTGAACCGCGCGCCTCACAACGAGCCACGACCGTAAGGGAGTGATTTTGCGGGCGATCGGGCATCGCTTGCTTACGCGCGCGGTTCGCAACGAGCCGCGACCGTGAGGGAGCGATTTTGCGGGCGATCGGGCATCGCTTGCTTACGCGCGCGGCTCGCAACGAGCCACGACCGTAAGGGAGTGATTTTGCGGGCGATCGGGCATCGCTTGCTCACGCGCGCGGTTCGCAACGAGCCGCGACCGTGAGGGAGTGATTCTGCGGGCGATCGGGCATCGCTTGCTGAAGCGCGCGGCTCACAACGAGCCACGACCGTAAGGGAGTGATTTTGCGGGCGATCGGGCATCGCTTGCTTACGCGCGCGGCTCGCAACGAGCCACGACCGTGAGGGAGCGTCACCGACCTCATGATTCCTAACCGCTTGCTGATCTCATACTGAGCAAGCGTCCAACGACCCCTTCATTCAATTCCGAGCACCTTTGCCGCAGGTCTTTATGAAGGCCTCGTTAGAAGGCCACTTAGAGGAGGATGCGGTGAAAAAGACAATGCTGGCGCTGCTTTTATGCGGCGAGGCGATGGCGCATAAAGGACCCGATGCGAGCGGACGGCGCGACGTCGCCGTCTATGTGGTCGACGAGGTGACTCTCAAGGGACCGGATCTGTCCCGGGCCGAAGATCGTGTGTCGGTGATCTTCGCCAGAATCGGAGTGCGGATCCACTGGGAGACCGGCGCCCCGCGACCGGAGGCGAGTTGCAACACCATCGTCCTCACGATTCTAGAATTCCCCCCCGCCGATGTCAGACCCGGGGTGGTTGCGGTTACGAACCTGCAGGATGATTCGATCAACGTCTTCTACAGCCGCGTTCGTCCGTGGTACGAGCTATGGCCCAATCTCGGATCGAGTTTTCTGACTCATGTCTTCGCCCATGAGATCTCCCATGCCTTGCAGGGTCTGAACCGGCATTCCCAGAACGGCCTCATGAAGGCAGAGTGGAAGGCCAGCGACCGCGATATCATGCTTCGCGCCACGTTACCCTTTACGGACTTGGACGTTACTCTGATACGCAGCGGCGCCGTCCACTGCTGCCCGCCTTACGGCTTGTAGACCGTCCCCGCCTTCATCACGAAGCTCACATGGCGAATTGCCGAGATGTCTTTCGTCGGATCGCCATCTACCGCGATGAGGTCTGCGAACATCCCCGGCTTCACCTGTCCGATCTCCATGTGCAGAACATTTCCTGCGACTGACGTGGCGGCTTTCAGAGCGTCCACGGCAGGCATCCCGTACGCCACCATCAGTTCCAGTTCGCGCGCGTTCTCGCCATGGTTGAAAACGCCTACGTCGCTCCCGCTGATGATGGTCACTCCGGCTTCCATCGCAGCCTTAAAGCTGGCCCGCTTGCGCTGGATGCCTGGCGGCTCCTGCCCCTGGCCCCCGCCCCTGCGCGCGCCCGCGTACTGACTGGTGGCGTCGCCGGCAGCCAGGGTCGGACACAGGGCCACGTGATGCTCCGCCATCATCTTAAAGATTTCCGGAGTGCCGCCATCGCCATGCTCGATGGTCTCCACGCCCGCCAGAATCGCGCGCCGCATGCCCTCGGGAGTGGAACTGTGAACCGCCACCGGAACCCCGGCGCTCTTGGCTGTCTCCACCGCGAGCTTCATCTCTTCCAACGAGAAGGTGGGATGCGAGCCCGGCCCAGGCCCCCAGCGATAATCTCCGTAGAGCTTGATCCAATCGGCGCCGTGGCCGATCTGGTCGCGCACCACGCGCATCAGGCTGTCTACACCATCGGCTTCCTCCGCCCCTTGGGGCACGTGCCACTCCAGGGCGAATCCCTTGGGCGCATAACTGCCTGTGGCAACGATCGCTCGCGTAGACGCCAGGATCCGAGGACCAGGAATGATTCCCTGGTTGACGGCCTGCTTCAATTCCACATCCGCGTATTGAGCGCCTTCCGTACCGAGATCGCGGACGGTGGTGAAACCGGCCATCAGTGTGGCACGCAAATGATTGGTGGCACGCGCCACGCGCAGCGCCAGGCCCTCATGCGCCACCTGGTCATTCCACGAAGTCTCGTTGTACGCATGCAGGAGAATGTGCGAGTGCCCCTCCACCAATCCCGGCATGACGGTAGTTCCAGGCAGATCCACCACCTTGGCATTCGCGGTGTCGATTCCGGCAGCCGGTCCCGCGGCTTCGATGCGGCCCGATCGCACGCGCACCGCCCATCCTTCGTGCATGGTCTCGCCATCGAAAACCCGCGCCGGCTTGAGCACGGTGATCGTGGTGGGGTCGCGCATAATCTGCTGGGCCATGGCTGCGGTGGCAATCAGCGCCAGCAGACAAGCAGTCAACGAACGGTGCATGGGCATAGGATCTATTGTCGACGGTAGCCGGCTAGTTTTTCAGAACCCGACGAATTTATCGAACTTTACGGTCGATTCCGTTTCGAACTTGCGGTAATCGCGGAAGACAATCACGTTGCGGCTGCAGGTTCCGCTGCCGCGCATGCAACCGATGTTCTCGCTGGTCACGGGGAGCAGGTAACTGCGCTGCTCGATTTTGGCAAAGCCGTATTCCACAACAGCCTCCGCACGGTTCAAAGGAAAGTCCGAAGGTATCGAGGAGGTAGACTGCTCAATGCGCAGCACCCGCCGCGTCTCCTTGTCCACCCAGATAGCGCCGGTGTAAGCGGGGTTGAAGCGGCGGTCGTCGGGCGAGACCATCGTCCAGTGCGAATTCTCCTGCGACACGCTGTAGTCGAACACCCATGCCAGCCGCCCTGCGATTTTATCGTCGCCGCGACGCCGGAACTTCGCGTTCGTGATGGGCGAAAGCACGTCTTCCAGAGTCGTCGAGAATTCGCCAGTACTCCAGGTGCCCGAACGCTCCGGCGGTCGATTGGTCGGGATTCCATTGATCTGCACGTTGCGATAGTCCTCTTTCCCGTTGACACATGCGACGTCCGCCGTGACCACGTCAATCGTCTGCCAACTCGCCGGGAATCCACTGCTGAAGTAGCGGGTGGTCGCCTGTTGTACCAGGAAATTCGGCAGGCTGGCGGTGAAAGTGGTGGCTGCAGCCCGCGCCTCGGCGAGGATCTGCGCATCGGTCATATTGGGGGCAGGCGTGCCCGTCGTCGAGGCTGGCGACGTAGTTCCGGAAGCGGGTGATGACTCCGTGGTGGCAGATTCGGAGTGACTCGCCGGGGCGGATGGCGGCTCGGATCTCGATGTCTCGGGCCTGGCTAATTCAGGCTTCGACGGCTCGGGCTCGACTGTGGACTCGCCCGACGGACGGCTGTCCCGTGCGCTGACGGTGCGAGGCTTTCCGAAGTCCTCCGTGCGTGGTGTGTGGATGGAGGCCTCGTCCACAGGATCCTCCGCAGCCCCGCGCTCTGACGGAGTTCCCGCCCGCAGAAGGATTACGCGCAGCGCGGTTTCCACGTCGTCAGGATTGACCGAGACGGTAAGCTGGTCGCCGGGATGGATCAGGGAATCGCGAATCGGCTCCCCCTCTTTACTCAGGAAGCGGGTCTTGGCCAGCAGCCGGAATCTGAGGACACGCTGGTGTCCGGCCTGCAGCAATAAGTCTTTTTCGCCCATCTTACGGAACGTTCCATCCACCGACGAGAGCGTGATCTTCTGATCGTCGCTCTTCTCCTTGGGCTGCTTCTTTGGGAGTTTCACTTCGGGCACCGGCAATCCCACAGGAACGCCTCCCGGCAAGCGAGTTGGATAGGTGTTGGGTGGATACGTACCGGGCGGGTAGCTCCCCGGTGGATATTGCCCCGGAGGATAGGTAGTCGGCGGGTACTGCCCCGGAGGATACTGGCCCGGATAGGTCTGCGCCGCGGCGACGGTTACCAACGTCACCAGAATTGCCGACGGCAAGATGACTCGCACTGAGAGTTGCCGCATCACGGGTGGCCTCCTTTAGAAGCAATTCTATACCCTTCGAGGTGGTTTGCGAACGCTATCCAGCAAGTCTGTGACGATAATGGTCTGAGGCGATGCTGGTTCGCGTCACTTTCTGCTTTTCGATCTGTGCCGCGCTTGCGTGGGGTCAGGACGCACCCTATCCCGAGCAGCAACAGCGCGCCTTGCGCGCCGTCACCGAAATCGCGCACAGCTACGTGCAGCGATTACCCGACTTCACCTGTATCCGCACCACCCGACACTTCCTCGCCAAAGCCTCCGCGCAGGACTGGCACCAGCAAGCCAAAGTCGCCTACGAACTCAGCTACTACGAACATCAGGAACACTTCCGAGTAGTGGCGGTTGACGATGTCCCGAAGACGAAAGTCTCTATGTGGACAATGGCCTCCGGCTGGATCGAAACCGCCGGTAATTTCGGACAGATAGTCGGCGAACTCTTCGATCCGCAGATTCACCCGAAATTCGAGTGGCACGGCTGGGATTATGTTCACGGGAGGCGCGCGATGGTCTTCGCGTATCACGTGACGCTCGCGGAATCACAGTCCAGCAGCGGCAGGTGCATGAGTTGGATCGTCTTCACCAACTGCAAGTCATTGAAGTACGGCTATCGCGGGCGTTTATTTGTGGATGCGGATACCTTCGACCTGCTGCGGATCACGCACGTCCCGGAAGACCTTCCGGCAGCTTACTCGCAGGGCAGCACGTTCGTCGATTTCGGCCGGGTCCTCGTCGCCGGAGAGGAATACCTTCTGCCAGTTGGCGACGGCTTCGAAGACACCAGCGGCAAAACACTCTTCCGGAATGAATCATCCTACGCCGGATATCGCAAATTCGTGGCCGATTCCACCTTGCGAACGAGCGGCGTTCCGCTTCCCGGCATCGAACCGTCGCGGGCGGCGATGAAGGCACCGGCGCGCGAAGGGCGGCCGGTCGAGGCGGGGCAGTGTTTCGAGGCTCGCGATCGGGCAGGGCACGGGAAGGCTAGCGCCGCCACACGTGCGGCGATTGCAGCGGCGTTCGATGACCGTCAGCAGGCTGAAAAGGATCTCCTGGCGGTGCTCCGCGCCAATCCGGAATCGGATGACACGGCCCTCGCTCATGCCGAACTCGCGGAAGTCCTGGCACGATCCGGTCAATTCGAGGCAGCGCTGGAACACGCGGTGCGATCGGGGATGCCGGCGGCTGGACTCTGGGAGGCGCTCGGCAAATACCCGTCGCAATCGGTGGCCGTGCGCCGCTATTCGCAGATCCCTTTCGCCCATCGGGAACAGGGATTGGCGATTACCGTGACACTCCAGGGGAAAGCGCTCGAATTCGTAATCGATACCGGGGCCGGCATTTCCTCGATCGCCGAGTCACACACCGCAGGCGCCGGCGTAACGATACACGACGATCGCTTCGTGATTGAAGATATCACCGGCAAGTCCGTCGAGTGCCGCCTGGGCATCGCGGAGAACCTCACAGCGGGCGCATTCCAGTTACGCAATGTTCCGTTCTGCGTCGTAGCGGGCAGTGAGGCGCCCGACATCCTGGGCCTGCCGGTGTTGCAGGCTTTCGAGACGATTCGCTGGAGTAACGCCGGAATCTTCGAAATCGGAATTCCAGCGGGTGTCAAGAATATCGCTCGCTCGAACATGTGCTTCGAGAACGGCGGGTTGGTGGTGGCTGCCGATCTCGGCCAGCGGCATCTCGCTTTCAATCTGGATACAGGTAATGATCAGACCTTCCTCTATCCGGATTTTGCCGAGGACTTTGCCGGAATCGCTGCGGGGACTAATCGCAAAGAGACTTACGAGATGCGCGGAATCGGCCACGCGATCGAGTTGGAAGGTGCGGCGCTGCCCGAATTGAAGCTCCGCTTTGGCGGCTCGGCCACGGTTCTGCATAATGTGCTGCTGCTCGCCGCGCCACTGCCCTCGCAGTGTCCCGGCTGTTACGGCAATGTCGGCCGCGATCTGCTTTCGCAGGTGCACCGCGTCACGCTCGACTTTCACGCCATGAAGCTGACCCTGGAACAGTGAGTTCCCGTCCTCGTATCACGAGCGGAGCACTTCAACGTCGCTTGCTGACGCGCGCGGCCCGTCAATGTCTTGCGAGCCGCGACCCTGAGACTGAGGGAGCGTCTCCGCCCTCCGATTATCGATCGCTTGCTGACGCGCGCGTATCGCAAGCGATCGCTGAACGGGGCAGAGACGCTCCCTCACGGTCGCGGCTCGTCACCTACCTCAGATACGTTCCCGGCGGTAGGTGTGCATGCGAGCCGCGCGCGTGAGCAAGCGATGCCTCATCGTATGTGGGGCAGGC